>Ga0081539_10000203_pt1 | contig 138096 bp, 142 predicted proteins | sample TabmetS4T2R2_FD_71023 | JGI IMG/M metagenome (GOLD analysis project Ga0081539, IMG submission 71023) | Tabebuia heterophylla rhizosphere microbial communities from the University of Puerto Rico - S4T2R2 | ecosystem: Host-associated > Plants > Roots > Rhizosphere ... | reverse complement strand
CCGCCGAAGCGGGAAATGGGGGAAACAGGACTGCCGCTGGGATAATACCGGGGGGCGAGTTCGCGCATGGGACTCCGTGCCGGACCTGATTTGCAGGGTTCCACGTGCTTAACACAAGGTTAGGTACTCTCAAACCCGTGATTTGCCGCAAGGGGCCAAAAAGTAGGGCAAAAAGTGCTGGGGAATCAGCCTTTTGGGGAGGGCAAAGGTTAACGGCGCGGCCGGGCGCTCGCTCGTGATTCCATCTGCGGCCACTACAGGTAGCCGGGCAAAGCCGGTACTGTTAGCACGGACTGGTTTGGGGGAACGCCCATGGGGCGAGGCTCTGCAAAAGGCAACTCGCCGAAAAAGAAGTGGCCGAGCAAGAAGGGCGTTTCCCGCGTCGTGCAGAAGCGCACCGCCAGGAGCGCGAGCAAGCCCGCCGCGCCCCGTAAGAGGGCCGCGAAAACCAACGCCAAATCAGAGGCAGCAAGGCTTGCGGGCGAGTTGAACGAGGCGCGCGCCCGCCAGGCCGCGACGTCGGAGATCCTGCGCATTATCAGCCAATCGACAGGCGATGTGCAGCCGGTCTTCAATGCCATCGCGCTGGCCGCCGTGCGGTTCCTCGGCTGCGACAGGGCGCACTTTCTGCGCTGTGACGGCGCGACGCTTTTTCCCGTCGCCGTGGCAGGGCCGGGGGGCCTGCGCGACGTCACGGTCACGGCGCCCGTACCCATCGATCCCGATGCCAACTTGCCGTCGCGTGCGATCCTCGCCCGCAAGGACCTCTATTTGCCCGACTTGTCGAAGATTGAGTTGCCCGCGTTCGAGCGCAACGCACGCAATCTACGCGGCATACGCTCGTCGTTGCTGCTGCCGATGCTGCGCGAAGGCCAATGTATCGGCGTGCTCGCCGTCGCCAGCAAGCGTGTCAATGATTTCGATGACAGCGATATCGCGCTCGCCAAGTCGTTTCGCGACAAGGCGTTGATCGCCCTCGAGAACGCGCGGCTGTTCAACGAGACCAGGGAGACGCTGGAGCGGCAGACTGCGACGGCCGATATTCTTAAAGTGATCGCCTCATCGCCCTCCGACGTGCAGCCGGTGTTCGACGCCATCGCCGAAAGCGCCAAGCGGCTGCTCGGTAGCTTCACCGCAATGGTTACCCGCGTCATCGACGACGTCGTCCATTTGGCGGCGAGCACGGCAAAAAACGAAGCGCCTGCGAGCCTGTTGCCGTATCCGCTGGCGTCCGACCGCATTCACGCCAAAGTGGCGCGGACGGGGCAAGTCGTCGCCACCGCCGACGTTGACGCCGCTACCCATCTTCCGCGGGAGGTCAAGGAATTCGCAAGGACCATCGGCTGGCGCAGCATGGTGGTGGTGCCGATGCTGCGCAATGGAGTTGCGATCGGCACGATCGGCATCACGCGCCGCGAGCCCGGCCCGTTCGACGACAAGACTGTTGACCTCCTGAAGACGTTCGCCGACCAAGCCGTGATCGCCATCGAGAACGCGCGGCTGTTCAACGAGACCAAGGAGGCGCTGGAGCAACAGACGGCGACGTCGGAAGTGCTGGAGGTCATCAGTTCTTCTCCCGGCGAGCTCGATCCCGTATTTCATAAAATGCTGGAGAACGCCTGCCGTGCCTGCGAAGCGAATTTCGGCACGATGAATCTGTGGAACGGCGAGGAATTCACTAACGTCGCTCGCCACAATATGCCGCCGGCGTTCGCGGCGTTCCGACAGCAGACGCCGATCAGGCCGCATCCGGATTCGGCGATGGCCAAGGTGGTCCGGACGCATCAGGTCGTCCACGAGCCTGATTTCCGGGCGAACCCTGCCTATCTTGCCGGTGTTCCCAACGTCGTCGCACTTGTAGAGATCGCCGGCGCCCGGACGGTCCTGGTCGTTCCGATGCTGAAGGAAAACGAACTGATCGGCGCGATCACGATCTTCCGCCGGGAGGTACGTTCTTTCACCGACAAGCAGATCGCCCTCGTGGAGAACTTCACCAAGCAGGCCGTGATCGCCATCGAGAACACGCGGCTGCTGCGCGAATTGCGCGAGCGCACCGACGACTTGAGCGAATCTCTGCAGCAACAGACCGCCACCGCCGACGTGCTCAAGGTCATCAGCCGCTCGGCGTTCGACCTGCAAGCAGTGCTGGACACGCTGGTCGTGTCGGCCGCGAGGCTGTGCGAGGCCGACGACGGGATTATCCTTCAGCCGAAGGGCGACGGCTTCATCATGGCTGCGGATTGGGGGCTGCCGGCAGACAAGAGGGAGTTCATCCAGCAAATGCTCTTCCGGCCCGGCGAGGACACGTTGTCCGGAAGGGTGTTGGCGGCGGGCAAGGTCATTCACATCCATGATGTGCTGACAGAGCTCAACGTCCTGCAGGATCCCAATCCCGCGCGCACCAGGCTCGGCGTGCCGTTGTTGCGCGACGGGGTGCCCGCCGGTGTGTTCGTGCTGACGCGGATGGAAGTCCGGCCGTTCACCGACCGGCAGATCGAGCTGGTCCAGACTTTCGCGTCGCAGGCCGTCATCGCCATCGAGAACGCGCGGCTGTTCAACGAGACGAAGGAGGCGCTGGCGCATCAAACGGCCACCTCCGAAGTACTGCAGGCGATCGGCAGCTCGATGGCCGACACGCAGCCGGTGTTCGAGCGCATTCTCGACAGCGTCGAGCGTCTTTTCGTGGTCAGGCAGTGCTCGGTGATCCTCGCCCGCGACGGGATGTTGCATCTGGTGGCCCGCCGCGGGATCGACATCGAGGATACAGACCGCCTGTTCCCCGCGCCGATGGCGGAGACCAGGGGCGCCGAGGTCATCGGGACGGGCCGACAAACCTACGTTCCCAGTGCGGCAAGCCCGCAAGGATCATCGCTCATGCGCCGAGTGGCGGAGCTGATGGGCGATTACTCGGTGGTGATGACCCCGCTGGTCTGGGAGGGGCAGGGCATCGGCATCATCTCGGCCGCACGGGCGCCGAACGCGGTGTTCAGCGAAAAGGAACTCGCACTGCTGCGCACCTTCGCCGATCAGGCTGTCATCGCCATCGAGAACGTGAGGCTGTTCAACGAGACCAAGGAGGCGCTGGAGCGGCAGACCGCGACGGCCGATATCCTGGAGGTCATCAACTCGTCACAAGGCAATCTCGCGCCGGTGTTCGATGCAATCCTGCGCAAGGCGCATGCACTGTGCGGCATTGCGTCCGGCAGCCTTGAAATCTACGACGGCGAGCGTTTTGTCGGGGTCGCAGCGCATGGAATGTCGGAAGCGTTTGCCGACGTATTGCGCGCGGGCTATGTCGCGGCCGAATCGCCCGCGACAGCGCCGCTTCTCGCCGGCCATCGTGTCAGCCATATCCATGATGCCCTGGAGGTTGATTTTCCGGTGTTCCGTGCAGCCGCCGAGCTCGATGGCATCCGCACCGTGCTCTTTGTGCCGCTGCGCAAGGAAGGTCGCCTGCTCGGCATGATCGCCGCGGCGCGCCATGAGGTGAAGCCGTTCTCCGAGAAAGAAATCGGCCTTCTCGAGAACTTCGCGGTCCAGGCCGCCATCGCGATCGAAAACGCACGGCTGTTCAACGAGACGAAGGAGGCGCTGGAGCAGCAGACCGCGACCTCGGAAGTATTGGAAGTCATCAGCTCATCTCCCGGCGAGCTCGACCCCGTGTTCCAGAAAATGCTCGAGAACGCCTGCCGTGTCTGCGGCGCCAATTTCGGCACCATGAATCTGTGGAACGGCGAGGAATTCATCAACGCCGCCAACTTCAACACCCCGCCGGCGTTCGCCGCGTTCCGGCAGCAGACGCCGATCCGGCCGCATCCGGACACGCCGATGGCCAAGGTCGTCCGCACGCATCAGCTCGCCCATGAGCACGATCTAAAAACGAACCCTGCCTATCTTGCCGGCGTTCCCAACGTGGTTGCGATTGTCGAGATTGCCGGCGCCCGGACGGTCCTGGTCGTTCCGATGCTGAAGGAAGACGAGCTGATCGGCACGATCACGATCTTTCGTCAGGAAGTTCGCCCCTTCACCGACAAGCAGATCACGCTACTGGAGAATTTTACCAAACAGGCCGTGATCGCGATCGAGAACACGCGGCTGCTCCGCGAGCTGCGCGAACGCACCGACGACCTGACCCGCTCCCTCGACGACCTGCGCGCGGCACAGGACCGCCTGGTGCAGACCGAAAAACTCGCTTCGCTCGGTCAGCTCACCGCCGGCATCGCCCATGAGATCAAGAACCCGCTCAATTTCGTCAACAATTTCTCGGCGCTGTCGGCGGAGCTGACTGATGAGCTGAACGATACGCTGAAGGCGGCATCGCTGACCGGGAAGATGCGGGAAGAGGTCACCGACCTGACGAAGTTGCTCAAGGAAAATCTCGAAAAAGTCGTGCAGCACGGCGAGCGCGCCGATTCCATCGTCAAGAACATGCTGCTGCATTCGCGCGAAGGATCGGGCGAGCGGCGCGCCGCCGATATCAATTCCCTGGTCGATGAAAGCCTCAACCTGGCCTACCACGGCGCGCGCGCGGAAAAATCCGGCTTCAACATCACGCTGGAGCGCGACTTCGACGCGGGCGCCGGTGCCGCCGACCTGTTCCCGCAGGAGATCACGCGCGCGCTGCTCAACCTGATCTCGAACGGTTTCTATGCCGCGACCAGGCGCAAGGCCGAAAACGGCGAGGCCGGTTTTGAACCGACGCTGCTGGCCGCGACGAAAGACCTCGGCAGTGCCGTGGAAATCCGCATCCGCGACAACGGCACCGGCATTGCGCCGGAGGTGAAGGAAAAGATGTTCAACCCGTTCTTCACCACCAAGCCGGCCGGCGAGGGCACCGGGCTTGGGCTGTCGATGACCCACGACATCGTCGTCAAACAGCATGGCGGGCGGATCGACGTCGAGACGAGGCCTGGCGAGTTCACGGAGTTCATCATCGTGCTGCCGCGCGCCGGCAGCGCGGAACCGCGCAAGGCCTAGGAAATTCGCGCGCAAATGAACTCACCTGCGCATGCGAGCGCGCGCCTGCCGTCTTCGAGCCCGGCATTCCACACCGGCCATGCGTGGATCATGTGCGGCCAGATCTCCAAGCGCACATCGACGTCGGCGATCCCGGCGGATTCCGCCAGCCGCGTCGCATCCGCGATCAGGGTTTCGGCTGAGCCGACCTGGATCAGCATCGGCGGAAAGCCGCGCAAGTCGCAAAACAGCGGCGAGATCAGTGGATCGCGGCGATCGATCGGCGGCGGCGCATAGGCGTCTGCCAGCTCTTCGAGATAGGCCTTGTGGATCAGCGGATCGACCGCGTCCTTGGTCGCCAGGGTGTCGCCGGACATGGTCAGGTCCGTCCATGGCGAGGCGAGCCAGGCGCAGCCGGGCAGGGGCTCGTTCGCCGCACGCAGGCGGTTGACCAGCGACAGCGAGAGATTGCCGCCGGCGCTGTCGCCGCCCACCACGATGCGCCGGGCCGCAATGCCCTGGCGGCGCAGGAAGCGCCACGCGGCGACCGCGTCCTCGTGCTGCGCGGGGAATGGATGCTCCGGCGCGCGACGGTAGTCGATCGCAAGCGTCCGCATCCTCATGGCACGCCCGGCCTCCGTCACCATGCGGCGGTGGCTCAGAATCGAGCCGGAGCAATAGCCGCCACCATGGAAGAACAGCAGCACCTTCGATGCGTCGCTACCGGGCGCAATCGACCACTCGCCAGGCACGCCGTCGCAATCGACGGCGTCGCATCTGATGTCATCCGCGACCGGCCAGACCGAGCCGACCTCGTCGAGCCGCTCGCGGCGCTCTTGCCATCCGACCGGCCGCGGCTTTGACGTCAGCAATTTGCGGATCGCGTCGATTTCGCTTTCGGCCATCGCGGTCCCCTTACAGCAGCCCGCGATACACCCCGGGCTCGGAGCCCTCGATCGGTATCGCGCCGACGGCTTTTGCATAGAACTCGGCAGGACCCACGCCGCCGATGATGGCGTAGCCGTAGCCCTGGCGCTTCATGGCCTCGAGGCAATTGAACAGCAGCGCCTTGCCGATGCCGTGCTTTCTCTCGTTCGGGTCCACGCCGGTGGGCCCGAAGAAGTTGGGGCAGGTGGCATCATGGCAGGCGAAGCCCACAATTGTTTTTTGCCTGACGGCGATGAAGCAGGAGATCGGCTGGCGGGAAAACGCCACTTCGACTTCGCTGGCCCAATGCTCGCTGAAATGCTCGCGGACCCAGGCGACGACCTTGTGCTTTTCCGGAGCCAGTGCCCGCCGGGTCGTGATGGCGGTCTTGCTCACGCGCTCATACACGTCGCGAGAGTCGGGCAGCGCGTAGAGCTTGACCAGCATGTCCATCGGCAGCGGTGTCCTTTAGAGGCAAGCGCGGCAAAAGCGATTCCATCGTCGCACATTCGCAAGCGCCTTGCCAAAAATCTGCGATTAAGCCGCTTCCAGCTACGCGTTGCCATAGACTCCGCAGACCGGCTTGCCGGCGATCACTCGGGATTCTGCCGCCGGCGTTTGCGCAGCTTCACGGCGTGCTCGCCGGGCTGCCGGTTTTCCTTGAAGTTCGGCGCGACGACGGTTTCGCGGTAGCTCTCCCACTCCTCGTCCGACCAGTCCGCCATCCCGGCGACCACGTCGAAGTCGTCAAGCACCCGCCCTTCGTAGAGCGTGCGCTGGATCGGCTGGACATGGAACAGCGGCATGCCGGCCTGGAAGTCGATCGGTACATCCGTCTTCTTGATCCGCATATTGGTGAAGAGGGGGCCGAACCAGCTGTCCGTCTCGACGATGCCCTCGAACAGTTCGTAGTTGAGGCTGCGCGGAAAATTCGGCACCGGCCTGACCAAGAGGCTCCAGCCCGGTTTTGTGCGCGCGATCAGGCCGCTCCAGATCTGGATATAGCCGGGCTCGGGAAAGGCCGTCAGGAACGGTGGCGAGCAGCCCTGAAGATCCTCCGGCGCATTCTCGTCAAAATAGCTTTCGAAGTCGGGAAACTGCGCCGCGCCGAGCGAATACCACTGCTCTCCGGTGCCGAATGTCCACTTGATGTTTGTTCCGTCGAACTGCAGCGAGAATGCGAACGGCGGGAATACCCACCATCCGAACGCCGACGCCGTCGTCACCGGATCGCAGTAGCGGAAGGCGCGCGTCGGCAGCATGCCGCCGGCCGAACGGTCGGCGCGCTGCGGCAAAGGGCAGTCCGGGATCATGCGGAAGAAAGTGACGATCCCTTCGCTGGTTTCGTGATCAGACATTTCAGCCTCCAGGCGACGGGGCGCAGGCGCCCCGTCAATCGGAGCATGTCTAATTATTCACCGCTTGACGAGGCTCATGGATGCGCCGCCGATCTTGATCCTGCCCTTGTCGGCGACCTTGACGAGGCTCATCGATGCGCCACCGACCTTGATCTTGCCCTTGTCGGCGGTCTTGACGAGGTTCATCGATGCGCCACCTACCTTGATCTTGCCCTTGTCGGCGGTCTTGACGAGGTTCATCGATGCGCCACCCACCTTGATCCTGCCCTTGTCGGCGACCTTGACCAGGCTCATCGAAGCGCCACCGATCTTGATCTTGCCGTTATCCCTGACCTGCGTACCCATTGCCGTTCTCCCTGAAACGGGCCGAGCACAATTGCTCGACCGTGGCACTATTCATAAACCGCATTTGGGGAGGGCGAGAGGGGGATGTAGTTCCCGCGTGAAAAATACAGGCGCCTCAAGGCTATCCGGCGGCGAGCTGGCGTGAAGGGGGTGTTAATCTTGTGTGAAAATGGCTTTGCATTTCCCGCAAATGAGGTACGCTAACGCCAATACAACCAGTGTTTGGATGGGGCGAAACATGTCGCTCCAGCCAATGTGTGAACGGGGCAGGATCATCATGGCTGACCGCTTAGCGCGAGATTCCCGTCAGGAAACCGCCTCTGCTGCGCTCGACAAGATCGTGCCGATAAGGCCGGTTCAGGCGACGCAGACGCTACGGCAGCCGCTTGCGCACATTCACATCCTCGGCGCCATGCGCGCGGTGGACTGGAGCGGCCAGGATATCCTGCCGCGCGGCCGCAAGGCGAAGGCGCTGCTCGGCTATCTTTGTTTGTATCCGGGAGAGCCGGTGGCGCGCAGCCGCGTAGCCGGACTGTTGTGGGACCGCGTGCCGGATTCCCAGGCCGCCACCAGTTTCCGGCAGGCCTTGCGTGAGCTTTCGAAGGCGATGGGACCGCTGGGCGGCGAACTGATCGGCGGCCAGCGCAATAACGTGTCGCTCGATACGTCCTTCTGCTGGGTCGATGCGCATGAAATGCTTGTGGCCGGCTCGTCATTTGCGCCGGGCGGAGAGGGCGAAGCCATCGCACATGGCCACGGCGAATTACTGGAGGGCCTCGACGGCATCAGCGCCTCGTTCGACCAATGGCTTCTGACCGAGCGCACGCGTTTCTCCGGCCGGCTGCGCGAGAAGCTTGAGGCTGACTTGAAGGCGCTGGCCAGCCGCAGCGCCGAGGAGAGAGCCGCGGCCTCGCGTCGCGTTATCGCGTTCGACCCCACGCATGAGGGCGCTTCGCGCAGCCTCATGCGCGCGCTCTCGGAGATGGGCGAGCGTGCCCAGGCCCTGCACGAATATGAGCGCTGCCGCGATGCGGTCCGCGCATCGCTCGACGTCGAGCCGTCGCCGGAAACCCGCGCGCTCTATCAGGCGCTGCGCCGGGGTCCCTCCGGCGAAGCACCGTCGGTCGCAACGCTCTCGCTCGATCCGTCGCAGGAATTGCCGCTGCGGGCCAGCTCCCGTTTGCGCGTCATGGTGAGGCCGTTTCAGGCGCTCGTCCCGCATGTCCAACCGCTTTCCGTGCTGCTCAGCCAGGAAATCGCGGCCGGCCTCGCCCGTTTTCGCCGGTTCGACGTCACCGCACCCGGTTCCTTCCGCGAGGGATGCCTGCTGCCGCAGAACCAGGGTGACTACGTCGTGGAAGGTCACCTGTCCGGCAGTGCCGAGCGCGCGCAGGTGAGTGTGCGGCTGCTTGACATGGAGAATTCGGCGCAACTGGTCTGGAGCGGCCGGTTTGACGTTGAGGCCAGCGAGCTGGACGACGTCAATGAGCGTATCGTCGGCCCCGTGGTGGCGCGCATCGAACCGGTCATCCTGTTCATCGAGGGACAGCAGCGCAAAGGCCAGCCGCTCGACGCCGACAGCCTGATCCTCAAGGCGATGCCGCTGATGTACAGCATGGAGCGCGTCAAATACGAAGCGGCCGGCAAGCTGATTGCGGAGGCGCTCAAGGCGGACGATGCCAACGCTAACGTGCTGGCCTGGGCCGCGTACTGGCAAGTATGGTATGTCGGGCAGGGCTGGGCGGCGGATCCCGCCCAGGCGCTGGCCATCGCACAGGATCGTGCCGTGCGGGCGATACGGCTCGACCCGGAGAATGCCGAAGCGCTCGGCATCTACGGCCATATCTGCGCATTCCTGAACAAGGACTTCGACGCCGCGATGCACTACTTCGATCGCGCGCTGGAGATCAACCCCAACCTCGCGTTCATCTGGGCGCTGAGCGCGCCGACCTGCTGCTATGTCGGACAGCCGGATCTCGCATTGAGCCGTCTCAACCGCTACCGCGAGCTCGCGCCGGCCGATCCGATGTTTCCGTTGTGGGAATATTTTTACGCCATCGCGCATTTCTTCAGGCGCGACTACGAGCAGGCGGTGGTCGTCGGGCGCCGCGCCGCAAAGGCCAATCCTGACTTCGTGAACGGCTACAAGCCGCTGATCGCCGCGCTCGGCCATCTCGGACGGCTCGAGGAGGCTGAGCCCTACATCGCACGGCTGTTGCGGCTTGAGCCCAACTTCACGGTTGCAGGCTTTGGCAGCGTCTATCCGTTCCTCAGGGAAGACGACCGCGATCATTACATGCAGGGCCTGCTGCTGGCGGGAGTGCCGGGCGGCTGACGCAAGCATCCAGCCGGCCGCACCTTCGACACGCAATCCTGCAGCACGACGTAGCTCGAGTACCCATGACAAGTTCAGACGCCGCTTCAGGAACGGGTGCTGGTGCTACGGTTTCCATCGTCGTCGGTGCGATCTGGGCCGTGCTCACGGTCGTGATCTGGAGCGCCTGGCCCTCCTACACAAGGCTGAGCGTCACCACGACGCTGTCGGCTGCCGACCTCGTCGCGCTGCGCTACGCGATCGGCGGCCTGTTGTTCCTGCCGCTGTTGATCCACGGGGCGCGCAGCATTTCGCCGAAAGGCTGGCGCGAAGGCTTGGTGCTGGCCTTCTTTCAGGGCGCGCCGCTGGCCATGCTGGTGACCGCCGGCCTGCAATTTGCGCCGGCAGGCCATATGGCGGCGCTCTCGCCCGGCTTGCTTCCGCTGTTCGCCGCGCTGATCAGCTACATTTTTTTCCGGGAGCGGCCATCCGCCGCTGGAGTCGGCGGACTTGCCCTGATCACGCTCGGCGCTCTCGCGCTCGTATTTGTCAGCGTCGGCGTCCTGGCCGGACCGGCGTGGAAAGGCGACATCCTGTTCCTGTGCGCGGGCATGATGGGCGCAACCTATGCGGTGCGGATGCGGCGATCGGGCCTCTCCGCCATGGAGGGCGCCGCACTGATCAGCGTCTATTCCATGCTGGTCTATCTGCCGCTCTATGTCTGGTTATGGCTGCCGTCGAGCAATCTCTTTGCGGTCGGTCGGCGGGAGCTGCTGTTCCAGGGATTTTATCAGGGCGTGCTGATGGGTGCGGTTTCGCTGTTTTCGCTGAGCCGCGCCATTGTCGCGCTGGGAGCCGCGCGCGCCACCGCCTTCATCTCGCTCGTGCCGGTGTTCGGAAGTCTGCTGGGCTGGGCCATCCTCGGTGAGGCTCCTTCGACGATCGAGCTGGCCGGCATCGTCAGCGTCAGCGTCGGCGTCTTCCTGGCCTCGGGAATTGTGTCCCTGCGCTCCCTTACAAGGCTTGGTGCGAGCCCATGAAACTCTTGGTCCGCCGCACGCCGTAGCCCCACGCGATCAAGCCGACAATCATCTGCAGCAGCGCGGCAATGTACCGGAGCGGATTGTCGCCGATCAGGCCCAACTGCCATTCGGATGGGCGACCGTGGTTGCACACCACCGCCGGCCAGGATGGGTCAATGGCCCCAGGGCATCGCGCGGCGGCATCCGCAACGGACATCACGCTGAAGATCCACGGCGCAACGGTGGCAAAGCCAAAGAAGGCAAAGACCAGGCACGCGGCCGTACCCAGCCACATCAATGCGCCGATTTCGTTTCGGGAAAGACGCATGGCCATCCAGTCGACATATGAACCGTTGTCAGTCCGGGCAACTGCCTCCAAAAAAGTTGCGGCCAGGCTTTGGGGGAAGCCTGGCCGCGCGCGAACCGGTCTGGGACGGGGAGGGGTGGGGATGTGACCGGGTCGCGTGTCTCCAAAATCCTTACTTCGGGTCGCGGGCGCTGGCAGTCGAGACCGCCGGGCGTCCATCGCCGAGCGCAACCCAAACGTTGGGATCGCTCTGCGATTGGCGCTTGACGAAGCGGTAACCGGTCTCGGTCCAGGGCAGGACGTTCTCGTTCTGGTTGTCGAGAACGAACTCGCCCTTGTCGGACTTCACCGTCAGCACCGCGTGGCCTTCGCCTTTCTTGTCGCGCACGACGGTGATGAGGAGTGCCTCGCGCGGCCATCCGGCATCGATCAGCATCTTGCGCTTCAACAGCACATAGTCTTCGCAGTCGCCGTAGCCGTCCGTCGGCAGCGACCATTTCTCGATCACGCCCCAATGATCCATGTCGGTCAGGGGCTTGACCGTCTCGTTGACCCATTTGTTGACGCGGACGAGGTCGCGCCATGCCGTCTGCGACATCACGATGTCGCGTGGTTGCGTCGCGCCGCCGCGGCATTCGCCGGCGTTCTCGGCGCAGAATTCGACCCAGCCGATCGGCGAACGCGTGGTGTCGCCGAGGCTCGCATAGATGGCGTCGGCGGCTTTCGCCGGAGCGCTCATCCCCAAAAGGATGGCAAGTACAGCCAGCCCCTTCCCCTGTCCCTTGAACATTGTTGTGGCCCCCGTTTTTCTTGTTGGGACCACATCTCGCACAAAGGATTTGCGCCGCCGCTAAGCGGGCCAAGTAGATTTGACGCGAATACAAGTAAAAGCTGGCGTGTAATCGAATTATACTTGAATCGAATTCGACTAAAATTTGAGACAACTGCAATTGATTCGAATTTTATACATTAACCGGCGGAGGGCTGGATCGCTTGCGGAAATCGCCACCGCAGACACACCGTTAACCCTGCGCGGCGGGAACCGGAAATGCAAAAGGCGGCATCCGAAGCTGCGGATACCGCCCGAAAAGCCGGGAAAACGACGGTTTTGCGCTGGCAGCGCTTTACCGCATGCTAACGCTCTCTTCGAGAGTCTCCGGGTCCTGCGCGTGGGTGAACTCCAGCGCGAAGCCTTCCTCGAGGAAACGCACCACCCGCGCCGGCACGCAGCCGAGCCGCACCATGGATTTCAGCGGGGGCCGCGTTTCGGCGGCGACGGCAGCGCCCGACAGCGACAGGTCGATGATGCGGCAGCTCATGCGCTGGCCGTCTTCCAGCGTCAGCACGGCGATCGGGTTGCGCGGCACGATGCGGTCGTGGCGGCGGTCTTCCGGCAGATTGAGGATGTCGCGGTTGGCAAGCCACGTCAGCTGGGCGGCCAGCTTGTCGCGCTTGCGGGCGGTCGCGCTCACCGTCATGGCAAAGCCGTTGTCGATGATGCGGGTGATCTTGCCCTCGACCCGGCCGATATGGTCCAGGTACGCGATCACGCGGTCGCCGACATTGCCAATGCCGGGCGCCAGCAGGGCCAGGCCTCCGGGGGACATATTGATGATCTGGCAGGGGAATTCGCGCCGGTCGGGCAGCATGTAGCGGCCCAGCAAATGCACCTTCACCCGCTGGAAGCGTCGCCGCTCCTGCGCTGACGGCAGGGAAGATTTCTTGTGCGCTAACGACATCTTGGCCACCCGACGCCGGATTTCGGCGCCATGCCGACCCTAAAGCCGATAGGGTTAACGATGTGTTAGCGGCGGTTGCATCCGCTCGCTGTTTACCTAGGATTTGCAGCCGCAAAGCCGGCATGAAACAAAATGCCTGATGTGGTGCGATGACCATGCAACTTCCGCGCAGAACTTTTCTGCAACTCGCCAGCCTTGCCGCCGCGCTGCCGGCACTGCCGCGCATCGCGTCCGCACTCGATTACCCGACTCGGCCGGTGCGCATCATCGCGGGCTTTGCCGCAGGCGGCGGCGTCGACATCACCGCACGGCTGATCGGGCAGTGGTTCACCGAGCACCTCGGGCAGTCCTTTGTCACCGAGAACCGGCCGGGCGCCGGCGGCAATATCGGCACCGAGACGGTGGTGAACGCGCCGGCCGACGGCTACACGCTCTTGCTCGCCACCGTGCCGAACGCGGTCAACGCCTCGCTTTATCCAAAGCTGAGTTTCAACTTCATCCGCGACATTGCACCGGTCGGCGGCATCATCCGCGTGCCCATGATAATCATGGTGCATCCCGATGTGCCGTACAAAACCGTTCCGGAATTAATCGCCTATGCGAAAGCCAATCCCGGCAAGATCAGCATGGCCTCCGCCGGCAATGGCAGCGCGCCGCACATGGCGGGCGAGCTGTTCAAGATGATGGCCGGCGTCGACATGCTGCATGTGCCGTATCGCGGGCAGGGGCCGGCGATGACGGATCTGTTGTCCGGCCAGGTGCAACTCCTGTTCGCCACCGCGCCCGGCACCATCGACTATGTCAAAACCGGCAAGCTGCGTGCGCTCGCGGTGACGACGGCGACGCGCGCCGAAGTGATGCCCGAGCTGCCGCCGATCGCGGACTTCGTGGCGGGCTACGAGACCAGCCAGTGGTATGGCCTTTGCGCGCCGAAGGCCGTGCCGGAGGCGATCGTCGCCGTGCTCAACAAGGAGATCAACGCGGCGATCGCCGATCCCGCGTTAAGGAAGCGGCTGGAAGCGCTCGGCGGCGAGCCGCTGCCGGGCACGCCGGCGGATTTCGCAAAACTGATTGCGGAAGAGACGGAGAAGTGGGCGAAGGTTGTTGCGGCCGCGGGATTGAAGCCGGAGTAGGGGACACTTCGTAGGATGGGTTGAGCCCCTTGCGAAACCCATCATCCAGGCGGGCGGAAAGAATTGATGGGTTTCGCTTCGCTCAACCCATCCTACAAGTCCTACGAAGCCTTCACCCATCCCGCGTGACCGCGGTCAGGTTCATCGTCAGCAGGACGTCCGGCTTGGGCAAATCGCGCACGGCAATCGCGGTTCGGGCCGGGCGGTGCTCGCCCATCATCTCGACGTAGGCCGCATTCATCGCCTCGAAATCCTTCATGTCGCGCAGGAACACATTCACGTGCACCACATGATCGAGATCGGAGCCGACCGACTCCAGCATGACCTTGAACGATTGCAGGATGCGCAGTGTCTGCGACCTGATGTCGGGGCCGGCCATTTGCCCGGTGACGGGATCGAAGCCCGCGGTTCCGCCGATGGTGATGTGCTGTCCGACCTTGGCGATGTGGCTATAGGGACCGATCGGTGTCGGCGTGTTCGGCGGCGTCAGGGTTTCCACGCGGGTCTTCATCGGCAGTCCCCATTTTGGTTGTGTCATTTTCACCTGCGTAAGGTGCGTTCCGGTTTTCTGTCAAACCGGCGAGGGAACGTTGCCCATTGGCGGTGCAATGGCCGCTCTGCGCATGGGAAGCATGCCGATTGCACCGAGCGCAGAGGCTGTTCCAAACGGCTGTCACCGTGTAGGCTTAGAACCAATCAAAACAAGGGCTTCGGGGCCGATCCGGAAAGACCGGATCATGCTCAAACAAATGGCTAGGGGAGGCGTTCTGGTTCTATGGCGGACATAAAATACCTTGCACCGCGTACGCTTGATGAAGCGATCGGGGCATTTGCGGCCGCAGGCAGTGCGGCGCGCATTCTGGCAGGTGGCACTGATCTTCTGGTGCAGATGCGTTCCGGCATGGTCAGGCCGGGCGTGATCGTCGACATCAAGAAGATCGCCGAGATGACCGCGATCGAGGAAACCGCCGATGGCGGCTTTCGCATCGGCGCGGCCGCCTCCGGCATGGCGCTGGCGGAACATCCGCGCTTCGGAAAAGTCTGGCCCGGTGTGCTGGAGGCCGTGAACCTGATCGGGTCGAAACAGGTGCAGGGCCGCGCGTCCGCGGGCGGCAACCTGATGAACGGCTCGCCTGCGGGAGACAGCGTGCCGGCGATGATCGCCGCCGGCGCCGTGGTCACCGTGCAGGGTCCGAATGGCCGCCGCGAGATGAAGGTGGAAGAGGTGCCCGCCGGTCCGGGCCGCACCAATCTGAAACCCGGTGAAATCCTCATCAGCTTCCAGCTGCCGCCGCGTCCGCCGGGATCGAGCGATGCTTATCTGCGCATGATCCCGCGCACGGAGATGGACATCGCCGTGGTTGGGCTCGGCGTCAGCCTCACCATCAAGGACGGTGTCTGCACCGAAGCGCGCGTCGGCCTCGGCGCCGTCGCGCCGACCGCGCTGCTGGTCGAGGGCGCTGCGACAGCGCTGATCGGCTCGAAGCTGGATGACACCGCGATCGAAAAAGCCGCCGAGGCCTGCCGCGCCGCCTGCCGTCCGATCGACGACAAGCGCGGCACCATCGCCTACCGCATCAAGACCGCGGGCGTGCTGCTCAAGCGCACGACCGCCATTGCCGCCAAACGCGCGACAGGAAAGTAAGGTTCATGGCCAAAATTCACGTCACCACCACCATCAACGGCGAGCCGATGGAATATCTGTGCGAGCCCAGCGACACCATGCTCGACGCGCTGCGCGGGTCGTTGGGGCTGACCGGCTCCAAGGAAGGCTGTTCGTCCGGCGATTGCGGCGCGTGCAGCATCACCGTCGACGATAGGCTGATCTGCTCCTGCCTGATGCTCGCGGCCGAAGCCGAAGGCGCCGAGATCAGGACCATCGAGGGCATGGCGCATGGCGAAAGGCTGCATCCGCTGCAGCAGAAATTCCTCGAGCATGCCGCGCTCCAGTGCGGCATCTGCACCTCGGGCATGCTGGTCGCATCAGACGCGCTGCTGCGCAAGAACCCGAACCCGTCGGAAGAGGAAGTCCGCTTCTGGCTCGCCGGCAATCTCTGCCGGTGCACCGGCTATGACAAGATCGTGCGCGCGGTGATGGAGACCGCCGCGGAAATGCGCGACGGAATCAAGGAGGCCGCCCAATGAACCTCGTCACCAACAACAAGTGGATCGGCCAGCGCACCATCCGTCCCGACGGCATGGACAAGGTCACCGGCCGCGCCCAGTTCGCCGCCGACATGACTATGCCGGGCCAGATCTGGGGCAAGATCCTGCGCAGCCCGCATCCGCATGCGCGCATCAAGTCGATCAACACCGCCAAGGCCGAAGCGCTGCCCGGCGTGAAGGCGGTCGTGACGTCGAAAGACATCGTCGACTTTCCGATCGAGAAGGGCGCGGTCATGCTCGGCATCCAGGACATGCGCTGGATGTGCCGCAACGTGATGGCGCGCGACAAGGCGCTGTTCCCCGGTCACCCCCTTGCGGCTGTGGCCGCCACCACGGAAGCGATCGCCGCGGAAGCCTGCAAGCTGATCGAGGTCGATTACGAGGTGCTGCCCTGGTCGATCGAAATCGAGGACGCCATCAAGCCGGACGCGCCCATCCTGCACGAGTTCAACAAGTTCGACGGCAAGCCGTCCAACATCATGGGCCGCCTCGAGCACAAGAAGGGCGATATCGCCGAGGGTTTCAAGCAGGCCGACGTCGTCATCGAGCGCACCTTCACCACGCGCCCGGTGCACCAGGGCTATATCGAGCCGCATGCCTGCGTCATCTCCGTCGCGCCCGACGGCAAGACCACGATCTGGAGCTCCAGCCAGGGCCAGTTCATGGTCCGCGCCATGACGGCGTACCTTACCGGCATCCCGCAGAGCGACATCCGCGCCATCCCCGCCGAGATCGGCGGCGGCTTTGGCGGCAAGACCATCGTCTATCTGGAACCGCTCGCGACGCTGCTGGCGAAGAAATCCGGCAAGCCGGTGAAGATGGTGATGACACGCGAGGAAGTGATGCGCGCCACCGGTCCCACCTCGGGCTCGCGCAGCACGGTGAAGATCGGCGCCAGGAAGGACGGCACGATCACCGCCGCCCACGGCATCTTCTATCTTCAGGCCGGCGCGTTCCCTGGCTCGCCGATCCGCGGCGCCGCAGGCTGCAGCTTCACGCCCTACGACATCCCGAACCTGCTCTCCGAAGGTTTTGACGTCTGCTCCAACCGCTCGAAAGTCGCGGCCTATCGCGCGCCGGGCGCGCCGATCGGCGCCTATGCGGTGGAGTGCGTGATGGACGAGGTGGCGGAAGCCCTGAAGATGGACCCGCTCGACTTCCGCCTCAAGAACGCCGCCAAGGAAGGCACCAAGGCCGCGCACGGCCCGACGTTTCCGCGCATCGGCTATATCGAGACCGTGGAAGCGGCGAAGGCCTCGCCGCATTATGCCGCGCCGCTCGGCACGGGGCAGGGCGGCACGCTGAGGGGCAGGGGCGTGGCCAGCGGTTTCTGGTTCAACGCCGGTGGTGAATCCTCCGCGCAAGTCAACGTCACCGAGGACGGCAACGTCGTCGTCACCACCGGCCACCCCGATATCGGCGGCTCGCGCGCCGGCATCGCCAATATCTGCGCCGAGCTGCTCGGCATCGACTATCGCCGCGTCTCCGTCATCATCGGCGATACCCAAACCGTCGGCTTCTCCAACCTCACCGGCGGCAGCCGCGTGCTGTTCGCCTCCGCCATGGTGGTGACGCAGTCGACCGAGAAGGTGATCCAGACGCTGCGCGAGCGCGCCGCAAAGATCTGGAAGATCGATCCCGAAGCGGTGAAGTGGGAGCAGGGTGCCGCGCACCCGGTCAGCCCGAATGCCGGCCAGTTCGAGCCGCTGACGCTGCAGGAACTCGCCGACAAGGCGCCCGCAATGGGCGGCCCGATCGGCGCCGGCGTGCAGCTCAACACGCAAGGCGCCGATGGCGGTTTTGGCACGCATATCTGCGACGTCGAGGTCGACACCGAGCTCGGCATCGCGCGCGTGATCCGCTACACCGCCGTGCAGGACGTCGGCCGCGCCATCCACCCCGGCTATGTCGAGGGCCAGCTGCAGGGCGGCGTCGCGCAAGGCATCGGCTGGGCCTTGAACGAGGAGTACATCTACACCAAGGAAGGCAAGGTCGATAACCCCGGCTTCCTCGACTACCGCATGCCCGTCTGCTCCGACCTGCCGATGATCGACTGCATCATGGTCGAGGTGCCGAACCCGAAGCATCCGCAAGGCGTCAAGGGCGTCGGCGAAGTGCCGCTGGTGCCCGTGATGGCGGCGGTGGCGAGCGCGATCTACAACGCGCTCGGCATTCGCTTCTACAGCCTGCCGATGTCGCCGCCGAAAATCAGCGCGGCGCTGGATGCCGGCATGAAGCAGGCGGCGGAGTGACAACGTGGGCGGATTAGCGAAAGCTAATCCGCCGTCTTTCCACAGATGCAGCGGTGGCGGTTACGCCTTCGGCTAATCCGCCCTACGCGAAAGGCATGTAAGGCGGGGGCAGGTCACTTTTCGAAGGCGCACGACGACGCGCGCCGTCATGAAGGAGAGGAGACGACCATGCCCAAGTTCGTGATCGAGCGCGAGATCCCCGGAGCCGGCAAGCTGTCGATGCAGGACCTGCAGGCGATCTCGCAGAAGTCCTGCAACGTGCTCGAGAGCATGGGCCCGCAAATCCAGTGGGTACAGAGCTTCGTCACCGACGAAAAGGTCTACTGCGTCTATATCGCCCCGAACGAGGCGGCGGTGCGCGAGCACGCGCAGAAGGGCGGCTTCCCCGCCAACAGCGTCGCGCGCGTGCGCCAGATCATCGATCCGACGACGGCGGACGCGGCGGCCTGAGGCAGGGCAAGCGGCACGGGTAAGGCGCATGGCGCTTCTTCACGTGATGGCCACGCTTCCCGGCGTCGCTATCGCGCCGGCGCTGTTGTTCGCCCGCCCTGGACGACAATCATCTCCGTCATCGAAAGGGAAACACCGGTGATCCAGCAACTGCGCATCTACGAGATCTTCGAGAACAACAAGGCAGCCTTCCACGCGCGCTTTCGCGACCACGCCGCGCGCATCATGCGCAGCCGCTACGGCTTTCGCATTGTCGCGATGTGGGAGTCGAAATCCGCCGACAGGACGGAGTTCGTCTATCTCCTGGAGTGGCCGGATGAGGCCACCAAGACGGCGGCGTGGGCGGCCTTCATGGCTGACGCCGAATGGTCCGAGATCAAGCGCGTGACCAGCGCTGAGCATGGCGTGATGGTAGGGCAGATCGAGGACCGCCTGCTCCAGCCGGTCGCTTATTCGCCGTCAAGGGGTCACAGCCTGCTGGCCACAGCCGGTTAGCCGCGATCCGCCCCCCGATTGAATTCCCCGACCGCCCGCAATAACCTTCCCCGCGGGGGGAACCATTTGCATGAAGAAGCCCGGCTACGGGCTCAAGCTTTCCATCACCATCCTGGTGCCTTTCGTCGTCGTCTTCGGCGCGCTTGAATTCGGCATTCGCGGCGGCGCCCCGGATTACGTCGCCTTCTACCGTTCGGTGGTGGGCGAGGTACCGCCGCATGTTGCGATCTTCAGGAACCCGGCGACGCGGATCCGAAAATTCCAGTTTCCGGTCAATCCGCACACCGCCGATCCCGACTTCGCCTGGAAGAACCAGGCGAACCTCCGGCAGGAGCCATACCTGACCACGTCGCACGGCATATACTCGCCGCACGAAATTCCCTACGAGCGCCGCGGCAACAACTACCGCCTGCTCGTTCTCGGCGACTCCTCGACCGCCGGTCTCGGCATCGACAAGCAGTCCGACACCTGGCCGCAGGTGCTGCAACGCCTGCTCGGCGACGCAACCGAGGTCGTCAATGCCGCCGTCATCGGCTATTCCACCGAACAGGCGCGCGCCGCGCTGCTGCGCGAGGATTACAAGTACAAGCCCGACGGCGTGCTGCTCTATCTCGGCAACAATGACGGCTTCGGCTCCAGCGTGCCCGACCGCGTCCTGCTCGACCGCACGCGGGCCGGAAAGTCTCTGGCAAGCCGCGTGGAGAACTGGTTCGTCGAACATTCGGCGACCTACGTCTTCCTGAAGGTGTCGGCAAGGTACGTCAACCAGGTCGCCTTCGGCACCGACCTCGGCGACGAGGCGCTCAAGCTGCCGCGCGTGCCGCTCGGCCAGTTCCGCGAGAATATGGAAGCCATGGTGCGCTGGGCGGAGGAGGCGGGCGCGGACATCTACGTCGTCATTCCGCCGGTGCCGCTGGAATACCCGCCGCGAATCCTGGAATACGACTTCCGCCGCGCCTATGAGCCGCAATTCGGCTGGAAGAACGCATGTCTCGCGCCGGGCAAGGCCCTGAGCGACCTGTTGCCTGCGTTGCTGAGCACCGAGGTGACTGCACCGCGCTATCCCAAATACGAATTTCCGATCGGACGATACGCCAACCATGTCGTGCGTTGCTTCGACGGCCACCTCGACGAGCAGCGCGAGCGCTTTTCCAGGCTCGTCGAAACCGGCTCGAAGGATCCAAACGTCCACAACAATTTCGGCTATGTGCTGGCGCGAACCGGCAACGCGCAGGCGGCGCTCAAGGCATTCCTCAAGGCGATCGAGCTTTCGCCAAAGGTTCCGCACTTTCACTATAATGCCGGGCTGACTTACCGCGGCCTCGGCGACGAGCCGAAGGGGCTGGCAGAGCTGCAGGCCGCCATCGACCTCGATTTCACCTCGGCGCGCATCCAGTCGCCCTATGTAGCCGAGTTGAAGCAAATGGCTGATAGCGACAGCCGCATCGTGCTCATCGACGCAGGCGCGATCTTTCGCGGCTGCGACAACGAGCAGCTGTTCGCCGACCACGTGCACCCCAATGAGAAAGGGCAGGCGCTAGTCGCGCGGATCGTGGCGCGCACGGTGGCGGCACGTCGACCAAACGCATGCAGCGGCGTCGGTTGCGAACTGTCCGACACGAAATCGATTTGCCCCAATTAGAGCATGATCCGGAAAAGTGTGAAGCGGTTTTCCGAAAAGATCATGCGCAAACAAATAGCTAAGGCGCGATGATGATTCATCCCGATCTCATCGCGCTTTAGGGCGTGCCGTGCCGCATCAGTCGATGCTGACACTCCGATTTTGAGCCTGTGCCGCGAGCGGCGCCGGCTGATTCTGATCGGCCGGCGCGATGAGGCAAGAGATGACCATGACAATGTAGAGGGCAAGCCAGATGCTTGCGACCACAATCGTCCCTTTCTGATTGTAGGGCGGTACGCCTGACCCGGACTTCGGCCTGACGATTTCATTATCGTTGAATGAGACGTCGCAGAGAGTTTCCGGCGATGATTCCATAACCCGCTGCGATCGAGTTTCGTCTACGTTCCGAAAAAAGACAGCCGCGATTTTCATGACCATCCCCCTTTGCAGGTGCAGCGATGAGCGCATGGCCTAGTGGTCGCGATCTGCTGCCGAGCTGTGCCAGCCCTTCTGCAGGCCTGCCACTTCGTCCCTTCTTGTGTCGGTGAAGTGCGCCAGCAAGAGCAGCACGGTAAGGATCGAGCCGTAGACGGCCACCGTTCGGAGCCGCCAGCGCCGTGCAATCTTCTGGTATTCGCGGGCTACTTCATGCTTGAGATCATTCATGGCATCACCCATTGATAAGAGGCGAAACAGACGCAACAAATAGACGCAAGAAACAGATGCAAGCGGATGCGGGGTCACAGCACCTTCAGCACCATCAGCGCGCCCGCCATCGCAAGCGCAGCGCCGACGACGCGGTTGAACTCATTGGTATTTAGCCTTCGAAAAATGCAGAGCCCGAAATAGGCGCCCAAAATGGCGGGTGCGGCGTACTGAATGGTTTCGAACGAGATCGTCTTGACCGGACTCACAACGGACAGGATCGCGATCGCGACAATCTGGTTGACCAGGATGAACGGCTGAACGATCGATCGCTGACGCTCCTTGTCAAAGCCCTGCGCCTGGCACCAGACTGCGACAAAAGCCGCGGGAAACGCCGCCAGCCCGCCGGTGATCCCGCCGAGCGCTCCCGCCAGGATGCGGCCGGAGAGGTGATTCGATTTGCTCAATTCGATGGCAGGCCGGATGGCGACAAAGGAGCCGTAGGCCACCAGCAGCAGGCCGAGCATTGGCAGAAAGCTGGACGCCTGCGATTTGAGCAGGAGGAAGATGCCAAGCGGCAACGTCGTCAGGCTGCCGATCACGTAGGGAAGGAATTCAAGTACCTTGATGTGCGTGCGCAGGCGCCAGACGCAGTAGATTTGCTGGGCAATCGATGCGACCAGCAATATTTGGACCACCACGACCGCATCCGGGTTCACATGGAACAGGAAGGCGCCGGCCAGCGGCGAAAATGCAAAGCCTGCGACACTCGCCAATACGGCGCTGAACAGCACGATCCAAAGCGAAGCTTCAGCGTGGAGCAGGGACCACGACCCGTAGGCGGCAATCGCGAACAGCAGAAAGCAGATGCAGGGAATGAAAGGCACCGATAGCAGGCTGTCGAGAAATGATCGCGTGCGCGGGCTGGCGATCTCCATCGCAAAAACCTCCATATGAACTCGTCATGAAAAGGTGCTTTGAAGAAAAGGTGCTGTAATAAACGTCGCGATTCGGAATCTTGATGCGCTGGAAATGTGCAGCGAATTCACCGCGAGACATTGGCGCGCGGCAACGCTCTTACCGGGACTGGATGACATTCTCTGTGGGGTATCTCACATCCTCCACTCACAAACTGGCGAGCGATCGAAAAAGTTTGTGAGGCAATGCCCGGAAACTGTGTCTTTTTGGACGCACTGCCGCTTGCTTAGAATGGGTTGAGCCACCGGGTCCGCGCGTAGCGCGGCCCGATGACAGGCTCCGCGAAAGCCCAGACAAAACGATGGGTCTCGCGTTGCCGAATCCGCCCAGCGGTCTGCTCATTGATTCTATTGCTCGGGCCTGAAGCGCCTGGCGCTCGATGCCCATTCGATCGCGACCCGCGTCCAGTCGCCCCGAAGTCGCCGATCTCAGGAAGGTCGCCGCGAGGACAGCCGCATCGCGCGGCGTAAGCCGCCACTTCTTCGCAGATGCAGACATTGAGTTACGCCTGCGTTCTCGGCTCGGCGATCTGGATGCGCGGATGGCATCGTCCAGAATTGGCACACTTGTTCGCGCAGAATATCCATTGCGTCCGGCGAATTGTTTAGCGAAAATTAAACACATGCTGGCTGGCGCGGCTTGAGTTGTTGGAGGCTTCACACATGTACCGATCATCGCTCACGCTGGCTTTTGTTGTCCTGTGCTCCACGGCCGCTGCGGCCAGCGACCTGTCATCCGTCTACGTGGCGCCGGGTGGAATCTACGCGCCCTCCGCTGATGTCTATGTGCGTCCGGACCCGACCTATCGGCAGCCGCCTTACGCGGAGCCCGGTTACGGTTATCGGCAACCCTCTTATGGGACGCCGGGCTATCCGTACCGTGCGCCGGCATCGGTCTATGGCGAGTACGGACCGCCATACGCCGCGCAGCCGGCCTATGTCGAACGCGCGCCCGCCTATCCCGAGCGTTACTACGCCCCCGGGCGCTACTATGCGCAGGATCGCTACTACGCACAGGAGCGCGAGTATGCACCGAGGCCGCCTCTGTCCGTGCCTTACCATGCACGGGCGCGGTGCGACGACGGCTACGGCAGGTGGACCTACTGCGACTAGACCGTTGCCTCGCGCGGGTTCGCTGCTACGCAGCGCGCCGATGGATGGAGCAGGGCGGATTAGGTAGCGATCCGCCGCCTTTCGGCGGCGGCAACGCGGCGATCACGTGGCGCTCACCCGTCCACATTGCTTCCGGCTAGCCGGCGCCGCCTGCCGCGGCCCTCATCTCGCCGGCGTGCCTCGCTCGGGCCGTGGGGGCGGCGTGCTTTGCCTTCACGAGTGCCTCGTAGTGGCGGATATATTCCTTCGCCATCCGTCCCGCGGCAAAGCGTTTTTCAAAATGCGCGCGCACCCGGCGGCGGTCGAGTTGGCCGAGGCGTCCGACGGCCTCGATCGCTTCAGCTTCTCCATCCACGACAAAGCCGGTGATTCCATCGTCGATCACTTCCGGCACCGAGCCGGACCGGAACGCGATCACCGGTGTCCCGCACGCCATCGCCTCGATCATGACCAGCCCGAACGGCTCCGGCCAGTCGATCGGAAACAACAGCGCGGCCGCATTGGCCAGAAATTCTTCCTTGGTGCGGTCGTTGACCTCGCCGATCAGCCGCACCTGATCGCCGTCGACCTGCGGTTCGATGGTTTCCTTGAAATAGCCGCGCTCGCCGCGCGGCACCTTGGCGGCGATCTGCAATGGTACTTTCGCAGCGCCGGCGATGCGAATGGCCACCTCGGGCCCTTTCTCGGCAGTGAGCCGGCCAAGAAATGCGAGATAGGAGCCGGTCTCGAACGACGGGCGGAACAGGTCGATGGGAAGTCCGTGGTAGACGGTGCCGAGCCAGTTGGCTTCCTTCAACGCAAGCGCCTGGTTGTTCGAGATCGAGACATAAGGCGCGTCGGGAAACAGCCGCACGACGTCGGCCAGGCCCGGCAAATCCAGCCGGCCGTGCGTCGTGGTGAGGAAAGGCACGCCAAGCCGGCTCAGCAAGGGTAGCGGCAGCCAGTCGACATGGACATGGATGACATCGAAGTCGCCGGCCCGCCGCGACACCGCTTCCAGCAAGGCCGCCTGTGCCGCCATCGGGTCGCTCTTCGGTCGGCCGAGGCGGAGCGCGCGCGGCCAGACAGGCTCGAGCTTGGCCCGCGTCGCCGAATCGCCGCTGGCGAACAGCGTCACCTCATGCCCCAGCGCCACCAGCTCGTCGACCAGCCACGCGACCACACGCTCCGTGCCGCCGTAGAGCTTCGGAGGAATGCTTTCCGCCAGAGGCGCGAGCTGCGCAATCCGCATGCCGTATCCACTTTCAGGCCCGGCGTCCGCCGTCGCAAAAATCCGGTGCTTCAACGTGCATTGGCCGATCGCTGTTCCCGGTCCATTGGTCGCAACCGGAATTATTCCGCGACCCGCCGCCCGCAGGCTGCGAGCAGGTCCAGCCAGTCTTCGAGCAGGCGGCTCATCAGGAATTTCTCCCGCACGGTCTCCTTCGCGCGATGGCCAAGCCGCCGGCGCAATTGCGGATCCTTCAGCAGTTGCACGATCCGTTGGGCCGCCTCGTCCACCGTGCCGACCAGGAAGCCGTTCTCGCCGTCGGTGATCTGATGGCGAATGCCGCCGACGTTGCCGCCGATCACGGCGGCGCCTTTCCACATCGCTTCCGTGACGGTCAGGCCAAAACCCTCGCGGGTCGATTTCTGAAGCACGACGGCAGAGTGGCGCTGCAGTGCGTTCACCAGCAGGGGGTCGTCGACGGCGAGCACGATCATTCTGTCATCGATCGAGTTCTTGATGGTTTCGAGGATCACATGACCTTCGGGATCGTCGCTGGCGTTGTTGCCGACCAGTACGAGGGTGCAGTCCACTTCCTGGCGTGCCTTTCGACACGCTTCGATGACGCCGATTGGATCCTTCCAGCGGTCGAAGCGGGAGATCTGCGTCACCAGCGGGCGGTGGGTGGGGATCCGATGGTACTTCAGGCATTCACGAATCTCCTGCTCGGAGAGCTCGGCGTTCTTGGCCGAGAACGGATCGATCGCAGGCGTGACAAATCGTTGCTTGACGGAAAGCTGTTGCGCGTATTCCGGCAGCGAGAAGATCGCCATGTCGTATTGCTCGACGTATGTGCGGAGATAATCCCAGGTCGCCGGGTTGGGCGTCGAAAGATCGACGTGACACTGCCAGAACCAGGGCACGTTCCGTTCCGGGAAGTGCTTGATCAGCGGCAGCGTTTGCGGATCGTGCACGATGACGGCGTCGCAATCCTCAAGATGAAGCCGGGCGGCGTTCTCGAAGACGACTTCCTCGTAGATCGCTTGCTCGGCCTCGGAGAGCTCGATGTCGGCCCCTTGCAGCGCGTTATGCAGTTTCTTGGTGCAGCCGAAAAAGCCCGGGGTTCCCTGGATCAAATGCCAGTCGGTTTCGATTCCGATCGAATTCATCATCAGCGTCAAGGGCGTGAGGATTTCCGTGACGCCTCCGCCATAGAAGGTCGAACTGATATGGGCGATCCGCTTGGCCCGGACGCGCTCGGCCTTGTCAATGATGCGGTCGGCCCTGGCGGCGCCGATCATTGGTTCATACTGCTCGATCGAATGCAGCCCAAGGGTGGAGCGTTCGACGGATAGGGCCTCTGTGAACATGCAACGGACCTTTCAACCATTTCGGCGCGCAGCGACCCACCATGCGAGCTGCACGCCGCTGGACACCCGTCGCGGGGAAAACGTGGCAACGCCGATCTCGTTCAACGATGCTGGCCGATGAGACGTTCCGCCCGTTCATTTTCGGTTCAGAAATCTGCCGTGAATGAGCGAGCTGGAAACCGGGGTCTGTCCCGGGCGTGCAAGAGCGGGTGAGCGCGGACTCATCCCGTTTCCACGAAGGTTTGCTGCGTCAGGTGAGCCTCCACCCGACGAAACGCGGCAGCGTTCGGCGAAATCGTTGGTCCTGGCGCCGCGACCCTGGTCGGCTGCGACAATGAGCTGCTGTTCGCTCGCCTCATTGTTCCGGCGTGAACCCGGATGCCTTCACCGCCAACGCCCATCGCGCGATGTCATCCTTCTGGACGCGCGCAAATTCGTCCGGTGTCCCGCCCACCGGCTGCAAGCCCAGGCGAAGCACCTTTTCCCTGATGTCATGCCTGCCGAGCGCCTCCACGACCGCAGCGTTGAGGGCTGTGATCGTCCCTGCAGGCGTGCGCGATGGCACAAACATTGCCCACCAGCCGGTGCCGACGATTTCATAACCGCTCTCCTTGAAGGTGGGCACGTCCGGCAGGAATGGCGAACGCCGAATGTCGGAGGTTGCAAGGACGCGCAACTTGTCTGCCTTGTGCAGTTCGGTGAGTTCGTTCGTCGACAGGAACACGATCGGAATTTGGCCACCCATCATGTCGGTCAACGCCAAGGTGCCGCCCTTATAGGCGACATGCTGCAGCGTGATGCCCGTGGCCTTCGCGAACATGATGCCGAAGAAGTGGGGCAGGGTGCCGGCGCCCGGTGTTCCGAAATTGGCCTGCTTTGGATTGGCCTTCAGCCAATCGACGAGTTCGGCAAGATTGCGCGCCGGCACGTGCGGACCAATTGAGATCGCGAGATCGAAGCTCGCGAGCTGCGACACCGGGGTGAAATCCTTCACTGGGTCATATTCGAGAGCCGGATACATGCTCGGATAAACCGCCATCGGCGCGATCGGACTCACCAGCAGGGTATTGCCGTCGGCCTCTGCTGCCTTCGCCGCCTGGACCCCGAGCCGCCCGCCAGCGCCGGCCCGGGGCTCGACGATCACGGGACGATTGAGCTTGCTGGCAAGCTGATCGGCGATCAGCCGGGTCAGCGCGTCACCGGAGCCGCCACCGGGGAACGGGTAGATGATCCTGATCGGGCCGCGGTTCTCGGCCGCCGCCGGAGCGGATGTCATTGCTGCAATCGCGGCGAAGACAATGCCGAGAATACGGGGGCGCATAATCGCTACCTTCCTGCCTCCACCCCGGGGACACTCTCGTTCGCATTGGCTATGCGAGGAAGCTCGATTTTGATATAGAGCTATCCGTTATGCTGATAGGAGAGCCGATGGCCGAAGACCCGCGGTTCACACGGTTGAAGCTGCGCGATCTCCATATTCTCCATGTGGTGGCGGATGCCGGCAGTATGGCCAAGGCGGCGCCGCTTCTCGCGATGTCGCAGCCTGCAGTGTCCCGGGCGATCGCCGAAATGGAGCATGCCCTCGGCCTGCCCGTCTTCGACCGCAGTTCGGCGGGCGTCGAGCTCACCGCCTATGGCGAGGTACTGCGCCGCCGCGCCATCAATGTGGCGGACGAGATCAAGCAAGGGCTTGGCGAACTGACCTTCCTCGCCGACCCGACGCTGGGCGAGATCAGGATCGGCAGCACTGAGCCGATGACTGCGCTGGCGGCTTCTGTCATTCAGCGAATGTCGGCGGCCTATCCGAGAGTTACCTTCAACCTTGCGGCGGCCGACACCTTCGCGCTGCATGAACTATTGCGGGAGCGCGAAATCGACATCGCCATCACGCGCATGGCTGCCAACTTCGACGCGTACGAGGACCTGCAGGCCGAGCCGTTGTTCGAGGATGAACTTGCCGTGCTTGCAGGCAGGCAAAATCACCTTGCCCGGCGCAAGCGCCTCGCGTTGAAGGATCTGATGAACGAGCGGTGGCTTCTCGGCTCTCCCGATGCTTCGTTCCTGCGGCCCTTCATCGACGAGGCGTTCCGGAGGGAAGGGTTGAGTCCGCCGCGTGCCACCGTCATCAGTGCCTCGCATGCGCTGCGGGTCAACCTGCTTGCAGCGGGGCCGTTTCTCACCATCCTGCCAAGGGCGATCCTGCACTATCCACGGCCGGATCCGACCTTTGTCGCGCTGCCGGTGCGGCTGCCGACGACGCGGCGGCCGGTCGGCCTGGTCTGGCTCAGACATCGGAGCATGAGTCCGATCACCAGCCTGTTTTGCAAGCTGGCCCGCGAGGCCGCCAAGCTAATGCGGACCGGAAGGAAGTAAGGCGCGCGGTCGCGCAGGATGGGTTGGACGAAGCGAAACCCGTCATTGGCTCGAGAGCAACGGCGACGGATTCCGCTTCGCTCGACCCATCCTGCAGTTCCCGTTACCAGATGTAGCCGGCGGAACGGGCGAATATACCACCGGTTTGTCAACCCCTTCTGATAAAAATAATTCTGTTTACAGGAATTACGATTTACCGTATATATCTGCTCCAGCCCGCGCCACCATGAGGGGACGCTTCGCGGTCGTCACGGAGCGTTGGCGCGGGTTGCGATGGACGCTGCGGCGTCAGGTGATCTTCACCCGACGAAACGTGCGCGGCGTACGGCGAAGTCGTGTGGTCCTGGCGCCGCGACCCTGGCGCTACGTTGGCGGGCTTCCCGCCGGCAACGGGGGCAAGAAAGGCCGCTCCCCGGGGAGAGCACGTATAAGCCGTCAAACCATTGCGCGGGGAAAGCCGGGATGTCTCGGCTGTACCTGTCAAAGCCGTGTGCGTTCTTTGCTACCCATTGCACACGGTGCTGCGGGTGCCGCCGGCGCCCGGCTTTCCCTGCGCCCTCTGATCGAAAAGGGCGCAAACGAGATCGTAAAACCCGGGCAAATCGTGCCGCGGGAATGTTTTCGGCTGTTTGAAAATTGAATCAGCATGCCCGTATGGCGGATTAGCGAAGCGCAATCCGCGTCTCTCCGCGGATGCAGCCGCGGCGAGTCATACTTCGCTAACCCGCCCTAGGATTTGCCCATCGCGAACGGCTTTAGCATCGCGTACATCATCGCATGCGTCGGCGTCGGGATGCCGTACTGCTTGCCGAGCTCAACCACCTTGCCACTCAGCCACGGCACTTCCAGGCGGTTGCCGCGCTCGAGGTCGAGCGCCATCGAGGCCTTCATCGGCGCCGGCATGGTGCCGGTCAGCGCGACGGTTTTCTCGACCGCGTCCGTGGGCAGCGCAATGCCCTTGGCGCGGCCGACCTCGACCACCTCGCGATAGGCCGCCACAAAGATCGGCCGCATGTCGGGGTCGTCGCGCAGATGGCCGATCGGCTGGCGCGCCAGCGACATCATGCCGGCGTTGCTCGCAAGCAGGATGAACTTCATCCAGAGCTCGGTCAGGATAGCCGCGCTGAAATTGCCCTCGATGCCGGCCTTCTCGCACATCGCGAGAAAGGCCTCGCCGCGCTGGCTGCGGCTGCCGTCTACCTCGCCGAACTGCATGCGCATGAAGGCGCCGACCTGCGTGATCACGCCCGGTGCGGTGATCGAGGCGGAGATGTGCGCGACACCGGGCATGACGGCGCTACGCCCAAGGATCGGGATCAGCCGCTCATGTGCGTCGATGCCGTTCTGCAGCGTGATGACGGCGGTGTCCGGCCCGATCAAGGGCTTGATGGCCTGGCCCGCGTTCTCGACGTCCCACAGTTTCACGCAGAACAGCACGAAGTCGACCTCGCCGATATCGGCGGGATTGTCGGTCGCCTGCGTCGGCACCAGCTGCGTATCGCCGCGCGGGCTCAGCACCTTCAAGCCGGCGTCTTTCATTGCGGCAAGGTGTGCACCGCGCGCGACGAAGGTGACATCGGCGCCCGCTTTCGCGAGCGCTGCGCCAAATCCGCCGCCAACGCCGCCCGCTCCGATAACTGCAATACGCATGATATGACCTCGTCAGGAAGGCTTGCCGAACAACCGCGTCCAGAAAGCGAGCATATCGTCCCGGAACAGCTCAGCCTCGCCGGGGCGGCTGCCGATCTTCGCGCCCTTGCGGCCGTAGCCGGCCTTCAGCGCATAGACCATCAGGTCGCGGTCGACCAGCGCGGGATCGGGCGCGTCCTTGGCCGGATGAATGAGCGCGCCGTCATCGGCGATGTAGGCCGTCGGCGCCGCCGGCGAAACCGAGGCATTGGGGACATCCGTGATCTCGGTGCCGCGATCGAAACTGTGATGGGCGCCGGCGATCAGCCGCATCGCGGCGTCGCCACCGGTCAGCCGGATCGCCTGGCAATGTCCCTGCACCTGCATCGGCGAGCACCATTCGTCCGCATCGCCCATCAGCACGCGCACGGAAGTGGCACCGACAGAAGGGTTCAGGAATTGATGTCCGCTCCAGGGATAGGCGGCGAGCACGCCGCGCAGCCCGGCATTCTTGCCGGCCACGGCATCGGCGAAGCGGCGTGTCGCTGCCGTCAGTACCGCCGAGCCGCCGCGGCTGTGTCCCTGCGCGCCGATCCGCATGGCGTCGATCTCGGGCAAGGCCGCCAGTACCTTCCACGCCGCAAGCACGTCATAGGCGCTGGCAGCAAACGAGAATTGCGTTTGGTTGGCGACCGTCGAGGTGACGCCGCGCGCGGCAAAACTATCGAGCACGAAGGTCGCAAATCCGGCGCGGGTCAGCGTCTCCGCATGCGCGACGTGCGACGGCGCCACGCCGAGGCTGCCCGGCACGATCATGACCAGCGGCAGCTTTTTCGTGGGCGAGGCAGGCAGGAAGAGCTTTCCGTCGACAGTCACCGACGGCATGTCGCCGGATTCGCTGATGACCTGATGGTAGTTCAGCGGTGAGGCCGAGGGGATGTCGATGTTGCGGCCGACGATGCCATCGAATGAAATCGTCTGGTCGCGGAAGCGAAGTGGGCCCGTCGTCAGGGATGCATCGGTCATGAAAGATCTCCTGGGCTCCGCGCAAATATCTCCGCGTCATTGCGAGGAGCGAAGCGACGAAGCAATCCATACTGCCACAAGCGGACAGATGGATTGCTTCGCTTCGCTCGCAATGACGGCGCTACGCCACCCGGTGCAACGCGCACAGCTTGTTGCCATCGGGATCGCGCAGATACGCGATGTACAGTTTGATGCCGCTGCCTTCGCGGATGCCGGGCGGGTCCTCGCAGGTCTTGCCGCCATGGGCGAGGCCGGCGGCATGGAACGCGTTGGCGGCATCGACGGATTCCGCGGCAAAGCCGATCGTGCCGCCATTGGCAAAGGTGGCGGGCTGACCGTTGATCGGCTTGGTCACCGAGAACGTGCCGGTCTTGGTGCGCCAGAAAATGCGGTGGCGGTCGACCCGTCCGGGCGGCACGCCGAGCGTGCCGAGCAGCGCGTCGTAAAACGTCTTGGCCCGGTCGAGATCGTTGGTGCCGATCATGATATGCGAAAACATCGCCTCTGCTCCTCCCCATTCTCCTTGGCGGTCTGGCCGCAGGGAGGTTTTATCGGGCAAAGCATCGAGCGTCGAGGGCCGGCCCCGGTCAGCGCCGCGACAGGGGCGGGGCTGGCGGCGGCTCGGTTGCGCCTGCGGCAAGCGAGCGCTGCACCATCACCGTGTCGCACCAGCGGCCGAAGCGCCAGGCGACGCCGGGCAACAGCCCAACCCTGGCAAAGCCGAAGCGGTCGTGCAGGGCGAGCGAGGCGGCATTGTCGGAATCGATATAGCCGATCAGCTGGCGGAAGCCGGCCGCCGCGCAGCTGTCGATCAATTCCCGCAGCAGAAGCCGCCCGACACCGCGGCCAGTGAACTGGTGATGAACGTAGATCGAATGCTTGAGCGCGTAGCGATAGGCGGGCCGCTTGCGGAACAGCACGACATAGGCATAGCCGACGACCTCGCCGCGGCAGGTCGCCACCAGATGCGGCAGGCGGTTGTTGCGCAGGTTTTTCCGGCGATCGCGCAAATCGTCCGGCTCGGGGACGCCGCTGTCCTCGACGCTGTCGTCGACGCCGCGCCTGATGTGGCGGCGGTAGATCGCCAGCATCGCTTCCACGTCGCCCTCCCGCGAGGGGCGGACGCTGATCTCGGGCTTCTCCAGGGACGAGGCACTCACGACTCGGCCAGTCTACTCGCAGACCACGTAAGTGTAGAAGCGGACGCGGCCGGTGGCGTCGATCTCCTTGTAGATGCCCTGCACTTCGACCTCGAAGCCCGGGAAGGTGTTGAAGCAGGTTTCGAACATCTTCAGATACTCGATCATCGGCGCGGTTCGCTCGGTCAGGCGCTCGCCGGGCACGATGGTCGCAATTCCCGGCGGGTAGACGACGAAAGGTGTCGCCGCAATGCGGCCGGCGATCTCGTCGATCGGCAGAAAGTCGACCTCGTTGCGCACGAGGCTGCGCGCCGCCTCGCGCGGCGAGATTGCGATATCGGGCAGGTGCTCCGGCATGAACTGCCTGGCCTGCAGCGCGCTGACATTGGCGTCGCGGAAGAAGCGGTGCACGTCGCCGCAAAGGTCGCGCAGGCGCTTGCCGGCATAGCGCTTAGCCCTGCGCCGGTAGAATTCGGGGATGGCGTCTTCCAGAAGCGCATTGTCGTCGTGCAGCTTCTTGAAGGCGACGAGCCCGCTCACCAGCGTGCCGGCCTTGCTGGCCTCGACGCCGGGGGTGAGCAGAAACAGCAGCGAGTTGAGGTCGTTCTTTTCGGGGACGATGCGGTTCTCGCGCAGATACTGCGCCACCACGGGCGCCGGGATGCCGTGCTCGGCATAGGCGCCGGTCGCATGGTCGAAGCCGGGCGTCAGCAGGGTCAGCTTGTTGGGGTCGGTCATGGCGAAGCCCGCGGCCATGCCCGGAAAACCGTGCCAGCTATCGCCGGGCTTGAGTTGCCAGTAGGAGGGATCGCTGGCGAGCTGGTCGGTCGAGATCGTCTCCCACGCCACGTCATGCACGCCGCCTTCGCGGGCGACGTCCCTGAGCATCACGCGGTCGGGGACGAACGGCTCGAAGAACCAGCGCCGCTCGGGACGCGCTTCATTGTCCTCGAATTCGCGGCGCAGGGCGCGGATCTTCTTGCGCAGCTCGATGCCGAGCCGGATCGTGTCGTCCCACAGCACTTCGCCGGAGCGGCCCTTCATCATCTGCGCGCCCACGTCGAGCGACGCAAACAGCGGATAGAACGGCGACGTCGAGGCGTGCTGCATAAAGCTCTCGTTGAAGCGCCGGTGCTCGACGCGGCGCTTCTGGCCGCTTATATGGCGGTCCCTGATGTGGATCTGCGAGGCCTGCGAGAAGCTCGCCAGCTGCTTGTGGGTGGATTGGGTCGCGATGACGCCCGGCGCATCCCCGCCGAGATTGGCGAGCCCCATCGCAAAGCGCCCAGCGTAGAGCGGATGAAATTTCATGAAGCCGGCCCACGCTTCGTCGAACAGGATGTAATCGCAGAGGTGGCCGACGCGCTGCAGGATCATCTCGGCGCTGTGGATGCTGCCGTCATAGGTGCACTGCTCGACCACGGCGACGCGGAACGGACGCGGCCTTTTCCAAGCCTCGGGATCCTTCACCAGCGGATGGTTGCGGATGCGCTCGCGCAAATGCGCCTCGTCGAGCAGGTCCCAGCGCATCGGGCCGATCAGGCCCCAGGCGTTGCGCACCGTGGGGACGTAGACCGGAATGCCGCCGGCGATCAGCAGCGCGCCGTGATGGGCGGCCTTGTGATTGTTGCGGTCGAACAGCACGAGGTCGCCGTCGGTGACGAGCGAGCCGAGCGCCACCTTGTTGGAGGTCGAGGTGCCGTTGAGCACGAAATAGGTCTTCTCGGCGCCGAAGATCTGCGCGGCCTCCTTCTGGGCCTGCAACGCCGGACCTTCATGGGTGCGCAGGTCGCCGAGATCGAGCACGGAGTTGTCGAGGTCGTCGCGGAACACGGCCTCGCCGAGATGCTCGACGAACACCCGTCCGATCGGGCTGCGGCTGTAGAACATGCCGCCATTGTGGCCCGGGCAGGTCCAGAGCTGGTTGCCTTCCTCGGCGTAGTCGACCAGCGCGCCGAAGAACGGCGTCTTCAGCGTCTCGGCATATTGCTTGAGGCGGCTGATCAGGTTTTTGGCGATGAAGGGCGGCGTCTCCTCGGAGAGGAACACATAGCCGTCGATGAAGTCGAGCACTTCGACCGGCAGGTCCTCGAACCGCTTGCGGCGGATCAGAAGGATGATCGGGAAGTCGAGACCGCGGCGCCGCATCAGGTTGATCAGCGCCGCCGTTTTTCCCTCCAGCCCCTTCTTGCCCCAGTCGACCACCATGCATCCGATCGCCGCGTCGGTTTGCACCGCGATTTCGGCGTCCTCGATCTTGCGGGCGCGGACGACCTCGAAGCCGGAGCGCTGGATCTCATCGATGATCTGGTTGAAGCGGACGCCCTCGAGATCCTCGGGGTCGAAGACGGGTGCGGCGAAGAGGAACGTGAAGCGCCGAAAATAGTCCATGCATGTCCTCGCGAATGTATCGGCCGACCTGTCGGCACATTCGGTGACAAATGGATGACATCGATTTCAGGAGGCAGCTCAGCCTGTTCGGGTATGGCCCCAGGCCTCGTCCCAGTCGTTGCCGTTGGCGTCACGGACGCGGCCATCGGCCTCGAAGAACTTGTTGGGCACCTGGAAGATCGCGAGCATCAGCCCGCCCTGCGGGCACCAGGCGACGTGGCGGCTGCCGGCCTCGCGCCAGATGAATTCGCCGGCCTTGCACTCGATGCCCTCCGCCGGGCCTTCCTTGTCGACCAGCGAGCCCTCGAGCACATAGGTCTGCTCGATATTGACATGCTCGTGGTCGGGCAGCACGGCGCCGGGCGCAAAGCGCATCAGCGCGGTCATCAGGCCGGTGTTGCGGTCGAACAGCAGCGTCTTGGCCTCGCAGCCGGGAAAGCGGGTTTTCTGCCACTCCATCTCGGCGGGACGAACGAGGTGCGAATGGTCGGCCTTCGGCGTGACGGCATCCATGGCGGTGCTCCCTCAAGATGCTTGCTTTCAAGCATCCTAGCAGCCCGGCCCGTGGACGTCAGTGGTTTAACGCAGGCCCTCATAGACCATGAAGCCGCGCGCGACCTGCAGCTTGCGAATGGCGCGCGGCAGCAGTTTTTCCTGGCGGTGCAGGTAGCGATAGGAGGTGAGGCCGAAATTCTCCAGCCTGTTGAGCTCGGGCTCGAACGGCGCGAGCACGCCGGTGAGGCTGACCGGCGCGTGCGCGCGGGTGGAGAAGGGAAGCAGCAGCAATTCGAGATGCGCGGTCTCGCCGGTCTCCGATGTCGCGGTGATGCCGGCAATAGCGGGGAGGGTTTCCTCGGCAACGACCGCGACCATCTCCTCGATTTCGCGGCGGGCTTCGGGCGTGAACAGGGCGGAAAAGCTCTGGTCCTTCAGATCGCGGCCGAGCAGGGCGCAGACCCGGGTTCCCGCGACACGGAAGGGGTAGCCGGCCTCCGCGTCATAGGAGAGCACAAAGATGTCGCCGAGCAGCTCGCGGACCGCCGATGGCTCAATATCGCAGCGGTCGGGCGCCGCCGCCTGGCCGCGCGTCTTGTCCCAATAGGCGAAAAACTCGCGGCTCGAACGATGTTTCATACTCTACTGCCCCGTGGCCCGCGCGGAGGGACATATCTGTCCCGCTTTCGTGCAAGCGCCTTCCCCGTGGTTGTTGTGCAGGACAGGCCGTGCAGCGTCCATGCCGCGGCGGCTGTTTCGGGGAAATTGCGTCGCCTTTGCTGCGTTAAGGTAAATTTAACGATGGGGTTGGCGGCGGCGGTCCGCCTGAATAAGGTCACACTCACTCCGGCGCGGAAGCTTTCCAAGTTGCACCCGCGCTTCGTTACACAGGTGGCGTCAAACAGTTTGGTCACCGCGCGGGTGGGGGTGGGGATGCCCGCTCAAGCGCGACAAGATCAGCAGTCCAAGGGCGGGTGTTCTCAGCACCCGCCCTTTTTCGTGCCCAGCCATTGCTCTCTCATGTTCCGGATGCCGTGCAGCGCAAAGCACGCCCTTGTGCACTTGCACAATGCGGCCAAAGCCGCCTATCTGATCGGATCACCCCGAGAAGGCCGTCGCCCCTTGGAATCCGCTCCCGCATACCAGCCGCCACCGCCGGATCCCCCGCACGAGCCGATCCTGACGCTGCCGGGCGCGCTGACAGTCTATGTCGCACTGGTGGTGCTGATCCATCTGCGGGTATTGCTGCCGCTCGATGTCGAGAACTGGACCATCGACGCCTTCGGCTTCATCCCGCGCCGTTACGATTCCGGCCCGCTGCAGATCGCCTTTCCCGGCGGAGATGGGGCCAAGGTCTGGACTTTCGTCACCTATTCGCTGCTGCATGCCAATCTCAGCCACATCTTCTTCAACGTGCTGTGGCTGTTGCCGTTCGGCAGCGCGCTGGCGCGGCGCTTTGGGCCGATGCGCTTCTTCTTCTTCATGGCGGTGACGGCCGCGGCCGGCGCGCTCGCCCATCTCGTCACCCACGAGCACGCCATCGCGCCGATGATCGGCGCATCCGCCTCGGTCTCGGGCGCGATGGCGGCGGCGATCCGCTTTGCCTTCGTGAAGGGCAGTTTCCTGTCCTTCAGCCGCGGCGATGCCGATGCGGCGGCGAAAGTGCCGGCGCTGTCGCTGTGGCGCGCGCTGCAAAATCCGCGCGTGCTCGCCTTCCTCGCGGTGTGGTTCGGCGTCAACATCATCTTCGGCCTTGGCTCGATCTCGGTCGGCGCCGAGGGCGCCAGCGTGGCCTGGCAGGCCCATATCGGCGGTTTCTTCGCCGGATTGATCCTGTTTGCGCTATTCGACCCGGTACGGCGTTCCGCCACAAATGCGGCGGATGCGTCATCACGAGACATCTGACCGCGCTTGCGGCTCGCTCTGATTTCATCCATCATTCACCGACGGTGAGGCCGCAATACGAAGCCGGTCCGTACAAGCCAATGGCCGAGCCAGCCCGCCGCGCCCGCCACCGAACGGGCAAGAAACTGTTGTTTGAAGACTCGCGAACAAGATCGCACCCGGCTTTCAAGGGAGCGAACGGGATTCAGGGAGACGACAATGACGGTACGCGCGATCCTCGATACCAAAGGCCATCAGGTGCAGAGCGTCGAGCCGGGCGCAAAACTCTCGGCCGCCATCAAGATCCTGAGCGAACGCCGGATCGGCGCCGTGCTGGTATTGGACCAGGGCCGCATCGAAGGGATTTTGTCGGAGCGCGACATCGTGCGTGTGCTGGGCGAGCGTGGCGCGGCCGTACTGGACGAGCCGGTGAGTGCCGTGATGACACGCAAGGTGGTGAGCTGCCGGGAAAAGGACACCGTCAGCGAAATCATGGAGATGATGACCCACGGCAAGTTCCGTCATCTGCCCGTGGTGGAAGACGGCCGGGTGGTCGGCCTGATTTCGATCGGCGACATCGTCAAATGGCGCGTCGGCGAGTACGAACGCGAGCAGGAAGCGCTGCGCGAATACATCAAGACGGCCTGAGCCGCCTACTCGGCCTTCTCGACGGGAGCCGCGGGTTGAACGCCCTGCGGCGCGAGGATGTGGATCGCCTCCTGAATGGAGTCGATGGCGCGCTCGGCGGAGCGCATCCCGAGCGCGATCAGTTCGTCGGTGCGATGAAAGTCGAACCAGCCGATCTGGCCGACACGCGGCGAGATCAGCAGATCTGGCGGATCGCCGGCCAGCCGCGCCCGCGTGATGCGGTCCTGCATGATGTTGAAGGCGTCGACCATCACCGAGGAGATGCCGGGCCGCGATGCGCTGCCAAAAAATTCGCGCTTCATGGTGCGCTCGGCCGAGAACAGTTTTCGCAAGCCGCGCTTGCGTGCCTCCGGTTCGGTCGGCTCCGGTTCCGCCGCCGCGACAACCGACGGGCCGTGGGCATAGACAGTGGTGCCGTGGGCGAAAATGTCGCTCGATACGTTGGCGGCGATGACGATCTCCGCGCCGAAGGCGCGCGCCGCCGAGACCGGCACCGGATTGACCAGCGCGCCGTCGACCAGCCAGCGGTCGCCGACCAGCACCGGCGAGAAAATGCCGGGCAGCGCGTAGGACGCGCGCATCGCCTCGACGATGCGGCCATGGGTCAGCCAGATCTCGTGTCCGGTGCGAACTTCAGTGGCTACGGTCGCGAATTTGATCGGCAAATCCTCGATCAGGGTTTGTCCCATCGAGGCTTCCAGCTCGGCCGCAAGCTTGGCGCCGCCGATCAGGCCGCTGCCGTTGAGGCGGATGTCGAGATAGCTAAAGATGTTGCGCGGCTGCAGGCCGCGCGCCCATTCCTCCAGCTTGTCGAGATGGCCCGCGGCATAGGCGCCGGCGACGACCGCGCCGATGGAGGTGCCAACCACGACATTCGGCACGATGCCATGCGCAATCAGGGTCCGCAAAATCCCGATATGGGAAAGGCCGCGCGCGGCTCCGCCGCCGAGCGCAAGGCCAATCACCGGCCGCCGCGTCGCGCCGAGCCCGACCTTGTCGGGCTCCTGCGCGACATGGGAATTCCGGCCAATCCAGCTGTTCAGCACCGACAATTCTCCTGCTTGCGCAACATAATGCCGCGCGGCTCGCGCTTCGCCACTCCGGTGTGGATGCATGGTTTATGCCCAGTGGCGGTGGCGGGGCCGGCCAAAGCGGGAATACGACAATAACGCAACATATTGATTAAGATTGGGCATGCCCGGCGGTTCCTCAACAGGCCGGCCCCCGGGGTCACGCAGGCTTGAATTTGCCGCGTTTTCAGTGAAAAGCATGGCCATGATTTGCAGGGGTAACGGGATAACCGGCAACGGGCGGGCCAAAGGGCTCGGCGCGGCGCTGTCGGTTGCCGTCTGGCTTGCTGTTTTTCCCGGTCCGGCGTCTGCCCAGCTGTTTTCGGATCGTCCGCCGCCGGTGCCGCCGGCCTCGGTTCCCGACGCGCCATCGGGACCGGCCATGAACCTTGCCCCGCCATCGGGACCCGCCGCGGGTCCGAACCTGCCGTCGCCGCTGACGCAACCGACGCTGAACCAGCCGACCCTGACCCAGCCTTCGATTTCGAATGCTCCTGCGGCGATGCCGCCGCCGGGCGCCTCCACCGCAGGACAAGCGGTGCTGTCGCTGACCGCGAAATACGGCAAGGACCTGCCCGTCATCACCAACGGGCTGGTGTGGCGGGTATTCGCCGACAAGCCGGACGAGACGGGTACCTTCAAGCTGATCCGCGAGGAGCGCGGCGCTACGCCCAATATCGTGCTGACGCCCGGCAGCTATGTCGTGCATGTCGCGCTTGGCCTGGTCAGTGCCACGCGCGCGGTGACGTTGAAGTCGGAGACCGACCGAGAATCCTTCATTCTGCCGGCCGGCGGGCTTCGCATCGAAGGCCGCGTCGGCACCAGCAAGATTCCGCCGAACCAGATTTCGTTCTCGATCTACAAGGGCAGCCAGTTCGAGGCCGCCGAGCGCTCCTCGCTGATCCCGAACGTCGCGGCCGGCGACGTCGCGCTGATTCCCGAAGGCACCTACTACATCATCTCCAACTATGGCGATGCCAACTCGGTAGTGCGCTCCGACATCCGCGTGCAGGCGGGAAAGCTCACCGATGTCATCATCACGCACCGCGCCGCGGTCATCACGCTGAAACTGGTCAGCGACAAGGGCGGCGAGGCGCTCGCCAACACGGCCTGGTCGGTGATCACGCCGGGCGGCGACGTCATCAAGGAATCGATCGGCGCCTTCCCGCGCGTCGTGCTGTCGGAAGGCGAATACCGCGCCATCGCCAAGAACGAAGGCAAGGTGTTCGAGCGTCCGTTCAACGTCGTCAACGGCGTCGACGGCGAAGTCGAGGTGGTCGCGCGCTAGAGCATGATCCGGAAAAGTGTGAAGCGGCTTTCCCTGCGACAAAACGCGAAGCGTTTGCGCGGAGATCATGCTCAATCAATGAGGCGAGCCATACAACCTGTAATTGTTGTCATAGTTCCTAACACGCAATAACCATCGTGTGACTTAAAACTGTCATAATCGCCGGACTGCCGTACCGCACCCGCATTTTTTACGCTGGATTAAGCCGCAAGGCATTGGATTACCCCGCAAAAGAACCTTTTGGGTACGGGGATAAGTCATGCGTGCGTCGAAGAAGTCGTCGGCCAAGTCGAATATCGAAATGTTCGGCGACGTGCCGGTGCTCAAGCGCAAATGGCAGGCGGCGGTGCGTCCGGGCGAAAAGCTGCCGCGCTACGAAGACGTGATGCTGGGCAGCCTCGGGCGGCTGGCGGATCACATCGCGCTTCTGAAAGACGGTGGCGAGGCGTTGGCGGTGTCGCGCACCGGGCGCTATTTCCAGCAGTGGATCGGTGACGAGCGCTGGGACATTCCCCTAAGCACACTGCCGCCGGATTGCGCGACGGCGCTCGGTGAAGCGGCTGCGAACGCGCTGCAGAACAATCGGCCGTATCTGGCAGCGGCGCATTGCGTGCGCGACGGACTGGTGCGGACCTATGACGTGCTGGCGCTGCCGACCACGTCGCGCTGGGGCGGCACGCTGGTCGGTGCTTACGTCAACGAGCGCGGCGCGCAGTACAATCTGCTCGACACGATCTTTTCCGCCACCGAAGACGGCGTGCTGTCGCTCGCCACCATCCGCGATGCCACAGGGCGTCCGCATGATTTCCAGATCGTCCATCTCAACCAGGGCGCGGCGCGGCTGCTGCGGCAGGAGATGATGGAACTGATGTGGCAGCGGCTTGCGGCCGGCGGCAATGTTCTCAGCGCGCCCGACGTGATCGAGCGGCTGCGCGACGTCGTCATCGCCGGCAAGGGCGATCAGTTCGAGGTCGACAGCGGCGATCGCAGTCTGCGCTTCGGCGCCACCGCCTGCGGCGACATGCTGTCGCTGACGGTCTCCGATGTCACCGCGATCAAGCGGCGCGAGGCCTCGTTCCGCCTATTGTTCGACAACAACCCGATGCCGATGTGGGTGTTCGACGCCAAGACCACGGAGTTTCTCGGCGTCAACGACGCCGCGGTCCAGCATTACGGCTATAGCCGCGCCACCTTCCTGGACATGAAGCTGCACGAGATCTGGCCGGAGGACGAATGGGTGACACACACCCAGGCGCTGCAGCAGGTCGGCGATGTCTACAGCTCGGGGCGCGACTGGCGGCACATCAAGGCCGACGGCAGCGAGATCCAGGTCCTGACCTTCGGCCGCCGCGTCGCCTTCGACGGCCGCGACGGCTATCTGGTGGCGGTGGTCGACATCACCGAACGCCGCAAGGCGGAGGCGCGCATCGCCCATATGGCGCATCACGACAGCCTGACCAATCTGCCAAACCGCGATTACTATCAGGAGCGCCTGCGCCAGGCACTGGAGCGCGCCGAGACCGGCAAGCATGTGGCTGTGCTGTGCGTCGATCTCGACCTGTTCAAGAACGTCAACGATTGCTTCGGTCATCCGACGGGCGATCGTTTGCTGAGACAGGTGGCCGAACGGCTGCGCAGCGAAATCCGCGGCGACAACATCGTGGCGCGGCTCGGCGGCGACGAGTTCGCCATCGTGCTCGCCTCCGGCGTGTCGCCGAACGAAGCCAGCCATTTCGCCGACCGGCTGATCCGTCTGTTGAGCGCGCGCTACGAGATCGACGGCGTCGAGGCTGTGGTCGGCGCCAGCGTCGGGATTGCGCTGTCGCCGGGCGACGGAACCACGTCGGAAGAGCTGATGCGCAATGCCGACATGGCGCTGTACCGCGCCAAGTCCGACGGCGGCGGCGTGCATCGCTTCTTCGAGCGCGAGATGGATCGTCAGGCGCAAAAGCGCCGCGACATGGAACGCGATTTGCGCGCGGCCTTCTCCAATGGCGAGTTCGAGTTGCACTACCAGCCGCTGGTCGACATCGCGGCCAACCGCATCAGCGGCTTTGAATCGCTGTTACGCTGGCGTCATCCCGACAAGGGCATGGTGTCGCCGGCGGAATTCATTCCGGTCGCCGAGGACATCGGGCTTATCGTCGCGATCGGCGAATGGGTGCTGCGCGAGGCCTGCACGGAAGCGGCGAAATGGCCGGCCGAGATCAAGGTCGCGGTCAATCTGTCGGCGGTGCAATTCCGCAGCCGCAATCTGGTGCAGGCCGTGGTCTCGGCGCTGGCGCATTCCGGCCTGTCGCCGCGAAGGCTCGAGCTCGAGATCACCGAGACGGTGTTTTTGGCCGAGACCGAGGCCAACCTCGCGATCCTGCATCAGCTGCGCGAGCTCGGCGTCGGCATCTCCATGGACGATTTCGGCACCGGCTATTCCAGCCTCAGCTATCTGCGCAGCTTCCCCTTCGACAAGATCAAGATCGACCGTTCCTTCGTCAAGGACCTGGCCAATCGTACTGACTGCGTGGCGATCGTGCGCGCCATCTCGGGGCTCGGCCGCAGCCTCAACATCACGACCACGGCCGAGGGCGTCGAGACCACCGACCAGCTCGACTGGCTGCGCGCCGAGGGCTGCAACGAGGTGCAGGGCTTTCTGTTCAGCGCGGCACGGCCGGCCAGCGAGATCGAACGGCTGCTGACGGATTTCGGCCAGCGCGCTTCCAAGGCGGCGTGAGCGCGGTCAGTTTGGCGGGAAGGCGTCGTAGACGAGTTTCCTGAAGACCGGCGTGATGCGCGTGCGCTCGTTCTGGGTCTGCTCCATCATGATGTAGATCATGTCGAGTTTTGGATCGACGCCGAAATAGGTGCCGCTGCCGGAATCCCATTTCAACTCGCCGATCGAGCCCGGCGGCGGAGGCTTTGCGATGCCGGGATCAGTGCGCACCGCGATCCCGAACCCGTAGCCGAAACCGTCGCCCGGGAAATAGTAGTAGTCGCGGCCGACGCCGGAGCCCGGCCCGATGTGATCGGTGGTCATGTTCTTGAATGCGGCGTGGCTGAGATAGCGCTTGCCATCCAGTTCACCGCCATTGAGCAGCATCTGGGCGAAGCGCGCATAATCCTTGATGGAGGTGAGCAGGCCGCCGCCGCCGGATTCCCATTCGGGATGGTCGAGGCGTTCGCGCTCGCCGTCGAGCAGGATGGGGTCGGTCGGCAGCGGCCGCGCCATTCGCGCGAGCTCGGCCGGCGAACTCAGCACGAACTTGGTGCTGGTCATGCCGAGCGGCGTGAAGATGCGCTGCTTCATGAATTCGTAGAGTGTCTGCCCGGAGATGACCTCGATCACGCGGCCAAGCACGTCGGTGGAATGGCCATAGCGCCACAGCGTTCCGGGCTGGCGCGACAGCGGCAGTCTTGCGATACGCTCGGCGAATTCCCTGTTGTTGAAATGGCCTGCCAACAGGTTCGCGTCGGTATAGACCTTCTCCACCCAGTTGGCGCCGATGTAGCTGTAGCTGATCCCGGAGGTATGGCGCATCAGGTCCAGGATAGTGACGGGACGGATCGGCGGCACCAGTTCGACCGATGACATGCCGTTTATCATCTTGGTTTCCTGTCCCACTTCCACCTTGGCGAAGGATGGAATGTACTTCGACAGGGGATCGTTGAGCTTAAGCTTGCCTTCATCGACCAGCATCATCGCCGCGAGGCAGGTGATCGGCTTGGTCATGGAATGGATGGCGAAGATCGTGTCCGGACTCATCGGCGTTCCGGTCCGCGTGTCCTGCACGCCAAAGCTTTTCAGATAGACCGGCCGGCCATGCTGCTGGACCAGGATCACCGCGCCCGGCAGTTTGCCGGTCGAAACTTCGTTGGCGAAGAAAGCGGTGATCGCCTCGAGCTTGTCCGGCGCAGGGGCGGGGGCATCGGCGGCGCGGTCCCACCCGATTGCGCCGGTTGAAAGCGCTGCCGAAATCGCCATTCCCAAGAGAGCGACGTGACGGCGCTTCATTCCGGCTTCCCCTCCCGCTGACGGCGCGATCAAAGCCGGCAAGCAGCCGGTCGGTCAACCAGACGGAAGTGTTAGAACCGCGTTACGATGTCCGACAACGCCGGGCGGGGCCGGTCTTCGTTCGGCTTCGTCACATTGCCGATATGGATAAAGCCGACGAACTTTTCGTCCGGCTTGAGACCAAGCCCGTCCAGCACGTCGCGGTCGAAGGCGAACCAGCCGGTCAGCCAGCAGGCGCCGAAGCCGAGCGCGGTTGCGGCGTTAACGATGTTCATGGCGCTGGCGCCGGCGGAGAGCTCCTGCTCCCAGGCCGGCACCTTCGGATGCGGTCTTGTGAAGCTGACGACACCGATCACCAGCGGCGCGTCGGTGAGGCGCGTCTTCTCCACCTCGACCTCGGCGGCGGTAGCTTGCGGATTCTTCTTGGCAAATACGCCTGCGATGACCTCGCCGGCGCGCACGCGTGCATCGCCCTCGAACACGATGAAGCGCCACGGCGTAAGCTTGCCGTGATCGGGCACCCGCGCGCCGATGGTCAAAATGGTCTCAAGCTCGGCGGGCGAGGGGCCGGGGCCGGTCATCTCGCGCGGCTTCATCGAGCGGCGGTTTTTCAAAAGTTCAATGGCGTCAGGCACGGCAGTTTCCTTAAGGCATGCTAGCGCTATAGCCACGCAGATAAGCACGCGGCAAGGCGCGCGGAAGCGACTTTAGACCGATTGTGAATCGGCCTGGTCAGGCCTGTCCGCGGACGCGCTTGACGTCCGGCGGCGTCGCCTCGTCGACGAGAGCTGCGATCGCTTCCGCCGTCGGCAGCACCTTCTGACCCTCGCTGCCGAGCCGGCGCACCGAGACGGAATGCGTCTCGGCTTCCTTCTTGCCGACCGCAAGGATCGCGGGGATCTTTGCCAGCGAGTGCTCGCGGACCTTGTAGTTGATCTTCTCGTTGCGCAGGTCGATCTCGACCCTTAAGCCCGAGCGCCGCGCCGCATCCACCACTTGCTTGGCGTATTCGTCGGCTTCCGAGGTGATGGTCGTCACCACCGCCTGCACCGGCGCAAGCCAGAGCGGGAAGCTGCCGGCGTAATGCTCTATCAAGATGCCGATGAAGCGCTCCATCGAACCGCAGATCGCCCGATGCACCATGACCGGCGCCTTCTTGCCGCCGTCGGCATCGATGTAGAACGCGCCAAAGCGTTCCGGCAGGTTGAAGTCGACCTGCGTGGTGCCGCACTGCCAGTCGCGGCCGATGGCGTCGCGCAGCACATATTCGAACTTCGGTCCGTAGAACGCGCCTTCGCCAGGATTGATCGCGGTCCTGATGTGATTGCTCTGCGACTGGATCTGGTTCAGCACCGTCGCCATCACGCGCTCGGCGTGTTCCCACATCGCGTCGGTGCCGACGCGCTTCTCCGGCTTGGTCGAGAGCTTGATCGTCAGCTCGCCGGTGAAGCCGAAATCCTCATAGACCGACAGGATCAGGTCATTGATCTTGAGGCACTCCTCGGCGAGCTGCTCCTCCGTGCAGAAGATGTGCGCATCGTCCTGGGTGAAGCCGCGCACCCGCATCAGCCCGTGCATGGCGCCGGACGGCTCGTAGCGATGCACCACGCCGAATTCGGCAAGCCGCAGCGGCAGGTCGCGGTAGCTCTTCAAGCCATGCTTGAAGATCTGCACATGCCCCGGGCAGTTCATCGGCTTGAGCGCAAACCAGCGCTTGTCCTCGGCCTCATCGCCCGCCGACTGCGCCGCGAACATGTTCTCGCGGTACCAGTCCCAGTGGCCCGAGGTCTCCCACAGCACCTTGTCGAGGATCTGCGGCGCGTTGACCTCGCTGTATTCGCCGGTCAGGCGGCGGCGCATATAGGCGATCACCTCCTGGAAGATGGTCCAGCCCTTCGGGTGCCAGAACACCACGCCGGGGCCTTCCTCCTGGAAGTGGAAGAGGTCGAGCTCGCGGCCGAGTTTCCGGTGGTCGCGCTTCTCGGCTTCCTCGATCTGCTTCAGGTAAGCGTCGAGTTCTTCCTGCCTCGCAAACGCCGTGCCGTAGATGCGGGTCAGCATCGGGTTGTTGCTATCGCCGCGCCAATAGGCGCCGGCCACCTTCATCAGCTTGAAGGCGCTGCCGACCTTGCCGGTCGAGATCATGTGCGGGCCGCGGCAGAGGTCGAACCAGTCGCCCTGGAAATAGATCTTGATCGGCTCGTCGCCGGGAATGGCGTCGACCAGTTCGACCTTGAAGTTCTCGCCCTTGTCGCGAAACACCTGTTTCGTCTTGGCGCGATCCCACACCTCCTTGGTGAAGGGCTGGTCGCGCGCGATGATCTCGCGCATCCGCTTTTCGATCGCGGCAAAGTCTTCCGGCGTGAACGGCTCGTTGCGGAAGAAGTCGTAGTAGAAACCGTTCTCGATCACGGGGCCGATGGTGACCTGGGTGCCCGGCCACAGCGACTGCACGGCTTCCGCCAACACATGCGCGCAGTCGTGCCGGATCAATTCCAGCGCGCGCGCATCCTCGCGCGCGATGAATTCGATCTTCGCGTCCTGCTCGATGGCGTCGTTGAGATCGCTGAGCGTGCCATCCAGCGCCATCGCCACCGTGCGCTTGGCCAGCGAGGGCGAGATGCCCTTGGCGATTTCCAGACCAGTGATGCCTTTGGGAAATTCGCGTTTGGCGCCGTCGGGGAAGGTGAGGTGGACCTTGTTCACGGGCTCGGCGGGCTTGAGATTCGTAATGGAATATTTGAAGTCGCTCATCAGTCTCTCCTGTGGCTCACTCCTGCGGACCAACGCAGGTAAGCGGGAACTGAGGTGGGTATAGCAGGCGATTCGGGCGGCGCAATCGGGGAATCTCGCGGAATTCAAGGTGCGCGGCTGTCTGGAACGACCGTCAGGGGCCAAGTCGAGAGGGACCTCATGCCTGAATGCAGTTTTGTGACATTGGTCGTGGGCCCAGATATTCCGCGCAGCCAATGGTTGCCGCAGGCGCGTCGGCTTGTTAGCGTCGCAAATCGGCCGGGGCGCCGTGGTCCAAAATATCGTTCATGAAGTTGCGCGCATTTTTCGTCGTTATCCTTGTTCTGCTCGGCGCATCCGCGTCGGCGGCGCCCGCGAACGTGCGGCGCGCGCCCGCGGCGGCGCCGCCGGCACCGATGCTGTTTTACGTCGTCAAGGGCGCGCCCGACACCTGCGGCCGCGGCTGCGACAGCTGGATCGCGGTGGAAGGGCAGGTCGACGGCAGCGCCGCGCTGCGCTTCAGGAAATTCCTGCAAACGATCGGCAATCGCGATCTGCCGATCTATCTCGCCTCGCCCGGCGGCAATCTCGATCAGGCGCTCGCCATGGGCACGATGCTGCGCGAGCGCCGCGTCACCGCGAGGGTCGGACGCACCTTGGTGAGCGATTGCGGCTTTGAGGCGCAGGACAGTGCGGCTTGCATAAAACTCAAGCAGTCCGGCCGCGTGCTGCATGGAGACATTTTCACGCGCAACGCCAACTGCAATTCGGCGTGCCCCTATCTGTTGCTGGGCGCCACCACGCGGGAGGTCGCCCCCGATGCGCTGCTGGCGGTGCATTCGGCCAAGGTGGTGGTGCATTTCCGCGGCGACGTGCAGCCGGCTGCCGAGGTGCGCGCGGCGGCAAACCAACGCGGCCGCGAACGCGCCGACCGCATGCTGTCGGCCTACATCGTGAGGATGGGGGCGGATATCGGCCTGTTCGATCTCGCCCGCTCCATCAAATTCGAAAGCCAGCATGTGCTGACGCGCGAAGAGATCGCGCGCTTCGGCATCGACCGGCGCGATGTCGCCGAAACACCGTGGAAGTTCGAAAACAGCATCCGCAGCATGGTGAGCAAGGCGGCCGTGATGCGCGAGGAGGGCGGAAAGTCCTGGCGGCTGACGCAATGGCGGATCATCTGTTCCTCCAACGAGCAGTTCGAGCTGAATTTCCAACGCGTGGCGCTCACCGCCGGCTCGACCCTGCCGACGGTCGCGATATCGGGAGTGGGCCCGACGCCGCAGCACTTCAACTGGCCGCCGGTGAAACTGCAGGGCTACGAAATCTGGGCGCTGCGCGTCACGCGGGCATCGGTGCAGGGCCTGGCGTCCGCGCCGCAGTTCGAGTTCACGGAATCGGTGCAGGCCGCGGACGGCAAACGCGTGGCGCGCGCCGGGAAATTTTCCACCGACGGCCTCGCCGGTGCGCTGACGACGCTGGCCGCCACCTGTCCGCCGCCGACGAACATGGTGCTGCGGCAGACCGTCGGCGCGCAGGAGAGCGCGGCGAAATAATCGCAAGGCTTTCTCTTTCATCTGCGTGCGGCCCTGCTTACATGCGCCTGCATGGAAAATCGCCCCGCCGCTGCCGGACGTTTCGCCCCCACCGCCTTGATGCTCGGCAATGTCGTCACCGGTTGTGCGGTGCTGGCGCCGGCGGGCATGCTGAAGGAACTGTCCGAAGGCCTCGCTGTCTCCATCAGCACCGCCGGGCTTCTGATCACCTTCGGCGCCATCGTGCTGTGCGTGGGATCGCCAGTGACGGCCTGGCTCACGAGCCGGATCGAGCGGCGGAGCCTCTTGGCGGTGACGCTCGCGGTTCTGGCCGTGACCAACATCGCCTCGGCCTTTGCGCCTGATTATGCCAGCCTGCTTGCGCTGCGGCTCCTGATGCTCGCCATCGGCGTGATCTACACGCCGCAGGCCGCGGGCACCGCTGCGATGATCGTGCCGGAAACCAAGCGCGGCTCCACCATCGCCTATGTCTTCCTCGGCTGGTCGCTGGCAGCCGCCGTCGGCCTTCCCCTGATCACGCTCGCCGCCCATCGCTATGGCTGGCGCACGGCCTATGGCGGCATCGGGCTGCTGGGGGTTGTCAGCTTCCTGCTGCTGACTTGGCGCCTGCCGGGCGGGCTGTTCGGCGCGCCCGTGCGGCTGCGGACCTGGCTCGATCTCGCGCGCAACAGGCTGGTCGTGCTGCTGCTCCTGGTCACCACGCTCTACATGGCCGGCCAGTTCGTGATCTTCACCTTCATGGGACCGCTGCTTACCAAGCTGACCGGCGCCGGTGGCGACGCTATCAGCCTGGTGTTCGCGCTCTACGGCGTGTTCGGCTTTGTCGGCGTGATCATCGCGACCCGCATCGTGGACGGCTGGGGTGCCTATCGCACCTCGCTGCTGTTCATCTCCCTGTGCCTGATCGGCGTCGCCGGCTGGGCGCTGAGCGCCGGCAATTATTGGCTGATGGCCTGCTCGATCACTGTCTGGGGACTGGGCTTTGCCGCCACCAATTCGATGCAGCAGGTGAGGTTGGTTGCCGCCGACCCGCCGCTTGCCTCGGCGTCGGTCTCGCTCAACACCTCCGTCCTCTATGTCGGCCAGGCAATCGGCTCGGCCGTCGGCGGCATCCTTTACGGCCAGGACATGCTGTATGGCGCGGGCTATGTCGCCGCGGCCTTCCTGATGGCGGCCGTGCTGATCGTCGTGGCGACCCGGCCGGGCAGGCTGAGGGCCCAACCTCTATCGTGACAAGACGGCCGCCGCATGCTTTCCTCCGGCTCACGGGGAGGGCGATCGGGGAATCGTTGAGAGGTCGCGCAGCGGGGTCCCCAAGGGCGGAAACCTTTTTTGCCGGATTTTCGCCATTTGGCCCCAATCGGGCGCATAGTCGGCCGATTGCCTTCCATCCCGTGGGGTCAGGACGAGAGCGAAGCGAGATGAAGAAGATTCTGGTGCTTGCCGCGGTGCTGTATTCGGCCGCCGCGATTGCGCAGACCAGCGAGCCGCCGAAGCAGCCGATGGTGGGCGACAAGCCGCTGGTGCAGGTCAAGCCGAAGGGAAGCAAGTCCAAAGGTGCGGCTACCGAAGGCCAGCCGGCGGATGCGGCCAAGGACACGCCAAAGGGCACCGCCAAGGCCGCGCCCGGCAAGCCGAAGTCGATGGCGGCACGGCTGCAGGCGTGCCTCGACATCGACGACGGAACCAAGGACCGGCTGAACTGCTATGACGCGGTGATCGCGCCAAAGCCCAACCCAAAGGCCAAAGGGCCGGCGAAAGCCGTCACCGAATGCAGCGCCTTCAAGGACGAAGAAGAGCGGCTGACCTGCTTCAACGGCTTTGTCGAGAAGTTGCCGAAGCTGCCGTCCTGACCAACCACATCATATGAACGGCGCGTCGCCGGAGCGGCGCGTCCGTCCACCACTGTGCTAGTCGCTGATCCGCGTCAGCACCGCCTTGAAGGTGACGCCCGGCAGCTGCAGCGCGGTTCCCTCGAAATCGACCATGTCGCCGTGTTCGATTCCACGCAGCGTCAGCGTGATCATGTCGGTTCCGAACAGCGGCCGGAACGCCGGATCGGGATTGTGCCGCTGCGTCGACACCTTGACCTGGATGCCGTCGTCCTTGTCGACGTAGCTGCCGACGAAGGCGAAGGCGGAGTTGCCGCCGCGTAGTTTGCCTGCGGAAGCATAGATCACACCGGTGCCGGTGCCATGAACGGTGTGAAATTCCACCTTGTATAGTCCCTCGCGCAAAATTCGTCCCCGATCGAAAAGCCCGCCCAAATTGAACGCATTCAATAAAAGGGTTGCACCCTAGGGCGGGCGCAACGCGCCGACAATGCCCGGCGCCGGCGCTGGGCGAGACATCAACACCACATTTCGCGGGCCACTCGTTCGGCACCGGTCGCTCGAATTTTCGTCGGTGCGTTCGTACCGCGAGCCTTGACACTTGTTTTGCATGCTCGCCACTATTTGGTTCCCCGTGGCGAGGAGAGACCCATGCAACCGATCGCGTTGAGGAAGTGGATTGTCGCCGGCGTTGCCGTCGGCGTGCTGGCGGCGACTTCGGTCATTGCGCAGCAACAACAGGCGCCGGCCCGCGGAAACCACGATTGGGCGCCGAAAGTGCCGGCGGGCAAGCATCACAGCCTCGCCGCCACGCTCGACACCGTGCAGTGGGGCTGGCTCGATCCGCGGGAGAAGCCGCGGCTGACGGTGGATTCCGGCGATACGGTTTCCATCGAGACCATGATGCATGCCCACGACAAGATTCAACCGGGCACCACGATTGAGCAGGCTGTCGAATTGCGCAAAGCCAACCCCGGCGGCGGTCCGCACTCCATGACCGGTCCGATCTACGTCAACGGCGCCGAGCCCGGCGACGTGCTCGAGGTTCGCATCCTTCGCATCGAGCCAAAACCGTGGGCGGTCAACTTCAACCTGCCGGGCAAGGATTTTCCGACGATCGGCGCGCTCGCGAGCGAAATGCCGGAAGGCTACATCAAGTTCTTCCCGATCGACCTCGAGAAGCGAACCGTCGAATTCAAGCCGGGGATCACCATCGACCTGCAGCCTTTCCCGGGTACGTTCGCGCTCGGCATCGATCCCGACGATCCGGCGCCGCGCAAGGGCGGCGTAAAGGACGACAAGCTGGCGCCGGTCTCGACGCTGCGCCCGTGGAAGAACGGCTCCAACATGGACATCAACGAGCTGCAGGAGGGCTCGACGCTATATCTCCCGGTGTTCCAGCAGGGCGGGCTGATCTGGACGGGCGACTCGCATTGCCGCCAGGGCAATGGCGAGGTCAATCTGACCGCGCTGGAATGCTCCTACAAGGAGATCAGGATCCAGCCGATCGTGCGCAAGGACATGAAGGTGACCTGGCCGTTCATCGAGACCAAGACTCACTGGATCGCGGTCGGGCTGAACGAAGACCTCAACGTCGCCATGACCAATGCCGTGCGCGAGGCCGTCGACTGGCTGGCCAACCAGAAGATCGTGCCAATGAGCCGCTACGAGGCCTACGGCCTCGTCTCGATGGTCGGCGACTGCCGGGTCTCGCAGATCGTCGACGTCCGCAAGGGCGTTCACTGCATGATACCGAAGTCGATCTTCACCAGTCTGCAGCGGTCTTGAGACGTCTCGCTTTGGCGATGCTGGCTGCGCTGGTCGTAGCCGCATCGCCGTCCGCCGAGGCAGAGCAGCCGCGGCTTCTGGTCATCACCACCTCGCCCGATCTGAAGTCGCTGGTGGAGGCGGTGGGCGGCGATCGCGTCGAGGTGGAAAGCCTTGGCCGGCCGGAACAGGATCCGCATTCGATCGAGCCAAAACCCGCCCAGCTGGTGCGCGTCAAGCAGGCGGCGATGCTGGTCAAGGTCGGGCTCGATCACGAGCCCTGGCTGGCTCGGCTTCCCGCCGTTTCCGCATCCGTCGTGGACGCCTCCACCGCGGTGCCCTTGCTGCAGACCGAGACCCCGCGGCTGCGTGCCGAGCGCCGGGTGCATAGCCACGCCTATGGCAACACGCATTACTGGCTCGACCCGAAGAACGCCTGGCCGGTCACGACCTCGATCCTTGCGGCGCTCGCGGCGCTAAGCCCTGCCGACAAGACGACATTTGAGGCCAATCGCCAGGCTTTCCTGACGCAACTCGAAGCACGGCTTGCGGCATGGGAAACGACGCTCGCGCCGTATCGCGGCGCGCGCATCGTGGTGATCCATGACAGCTGGAGCTATTTCGCCGAACGCTTCGGGTTGAAGATCGTGGCGGCGGCCGAGCCCAATCCCGGCGTTCCGCCATCGCCGGGCGAACTCGCCGCGCTGCTCGGCCGCCTGCGCGATTCCGACGTTCGCGTGCTGGTGGCCGATCCGCATTCCGATCCGTCCCTGGTTCGGCAGATCGCCGGCAAGAGCGGCGTCAAGGCCGTCACGCTGCTGCCGTCCGGCCGCGACTATATCGCGCTGTTCGAGGAGAACGTGCAGCGCCTGTCGCAAGCATTGAAGTCCGGGCAATGACTGAGCTGTTGCTGTGGCCCTTCGTGGCCGGCCTCGTGCTGACAGGCATTCACGTCTATTTCGGCCTGCACGTGCTGGCGCGAAAAGTCGTGTTCGTCGATTTGTCGCTGGCGCAGGTTGCCGCGCTTGGCCTTGCGGTAGCGATCCTGGCTGGCCACCCCGTGCAGAGCGAGGCGGCTTATTGGTACGCGTTCGCTTTTGCGATCGCGGGCGCGGTGCTGGTGGCGCTGGTGCGGCCACATGAGGGGGCCCTGCAGCAGGAGGCGGTGATCGGCATCGTCTATGCAGTGTCGGCGGCGCTCGGGGTTCTGGTGCTCGACCGCGCGCCGCAGGGGGCTGATCACATCAAGCAGCTTTTGGCGGGGACCATTCTCACGGTGACCCCACAGGAAGTCGGCAACCTCGCTGCCCTCTATGCGGCGATCGGCGTCGTTCATCTTCTCTTGCGGCGGCCGGTCATGCGGGCGTCTTTCCATCCGCAAGACATGCCGCATGGCCTTCTGTTGCTGTGGGATGCGTTGTTCTATGCAAGCTTTGCGCTGGTCGTGACGTCGTCCGTCCGCGTCGCAGGCGTTCTCCTGGTCTTCTGTTATCTGATCGTGCCGGCCGCGCTGGCTGGCCTGCTGGTGACGGGATTTGTGGCCCGTCTCCTATCGGGCTGGATGCTGGGCGCGGCATCGACCGCAGGGGGCCTCGTTGCGTCCTGGGCCTGGGATTTGCCGACCGGGCCGGCCGTGGTCGCAGCCTTCGGCGCCACCATGGCGCTTGCGGCGCTGGTGTTCGCCATTCGCCGTCTGACCTTGCGCAGCTCCGCGCTGCTCGCAAGCGGCATCGCTGCAATCGCAGGCGCGCTGCTGCTTGCCTTTCCCCAGATGGACCAACCCTGGCTCGACGCGCTCGAAACCGCACTGCCGCCGCTGCACACGGCGTTCCTCAGCGAAAGCGAGCGCGCCACCCGCGACGAGACGATGCAATCCATCACTGGCGCGCGGGAAGAACTGACGCGGCTTCGCGCGCTCGAGCAGGACGTGCGCTGGAACAAGGTGGAGATGGATAGCGAGAAGGCCGAGCGCCTGCGGCAATACCTTGCCGGCAAGAGCGAGCTGTCAGCCGGCGATGCCCTGGTGCTGCGCCATCTCCGCGGCAAGGCGCGCGAGCGGCAACGCTACTTGGTGGGACTGCCGCTGCTCGCGATCGGAATTTGGGGACTTTGGGCGCAGCTGCGCCGGCGAGCGGTTTAGCGGCTCGAGGCGGACGGCGCGCTCGCAACGCGCGTCGACGCAGGCGCGGCGGCCATCTTGATCAGCACATCCTTGACCGGATGCTCGGTCCAGGCCTGCGTCACGTAGCTGCGATGGGTGACGCCGTCGCGGGTCTGCACGAACACAACGCTGCCCGGTCGGAGCGGGCCGTCCATGTCCTCACGATAGGAAATGCCTTTTTCGCGCAGCATCGCCATCAGCTCTTGGTCGCGCGGCTTGGTGTAGCGAGTATAGGAGCTGACGAAGAAGCCGCCGCGGTTGTTCTCGATCCAGGTGGCGAACTTGTCGAGCTCGCCATAGACGGCGTCGAGCAGGATCACGCCGGCGATGCGCTTGGTGATGCCGCCGACCTCGAGACTCCAGGCGGTCGGCAGGAAGCCGCCGCTATAGCCGACAATCACGATCGGCATGTTGGCAAAGGCTTTGGCCGAGTTCGGATCGCCATAGAGGCGGGCGAGGTGGCTCGTCGACTCCTCCATGAAGCGCTTGAAGCCGTTCGGCTGCCAGAATTTTCCGGCGCTGGAGTCGGCGGCGTCGACCGCCATCTGCGGAGCAAGCAGGACGGCGTTGACGCCGGAGTCGGAGATCTGCTGCGGCACCAGCTGGCGATCGCGCACGTCGCGCTCGAGCGTGGCGCCGTTGCCGTGGAAGAACACCACGATCACGCCCGGCTTCCTGGCATCGAAATGCTCGGGCACATGCACCAGCACGCGGCTGTCGTTATAGGTCTCGTCCTGCCAGTAGACCTTGCCGGAATAGCTGCGGTGGCCCTTGCGATCGCCGCTGGAGACGTTGAGGAACGCCGATTCCGAACGCGGGTTCTCGCCGAAATAGGGGAATGCCGACGATTTCATGCTGATCAGCGTGGTCAGGTCCTCGCGCGGCCGTTCCAATGGAAGGGTCGGCGCATAGGCGGCGACGCGATAGGACGACGGCGCCGGCGCTGCTTCAGCTGTGATCCTCTCGGTGCGCACCGTGCGCTGGCGCGGCGGTTCGACGCGCGCCAGGTCGCCGCGCGACGGCCACTTGATGCTCTCGGATTCGGAGGGGAAGCGATCCTTGAACTGCGGGGCGGGGAAGCGATCCTCGAACGTGTCGCTGCTGGTTGCGTGTGCGTTGGCCGCGAGCGTTTGCGCCGGCGGCGCCTTGCCGCATTGAACGAGCAGGGAGGAAGCGGGAACGAGAACGACAAGGACGGCCATCGCGCGCCAGCGCGGCGACATGCCAAACGGCATCGCCAGACCGGCGCGTTCGTGCGTCGTCGATTTCGGATCGACCCCGATCATCCGCTCCCCAAAAACCACCGGGCGGCAAGCTGAACCCGCCGGCGTTTAGACGACGTTAAGAATCCGGAAAAAACTCCCCATCCGGACCCATGATTCTGAACACGGAATCGTGTCCTGATTGTGGGAAGCGCCTTTTTGTTTTCGCATTGCTGCGCATGCTCAACCCAGCCATCGCGGCCGATTTTGGTATTTCGATACCTAAATCGGTATTTGATTTAAACCTTTGTTAACATTGCTTGAAATGGCAGGCCGCAGCCTGCACGATCAGGCAAATCCCGGGCGCGATGCCCCAAGGGCGTGGACCGATATGGCGGCATCAGAAGCGGGCGGCGCGGCGGCCTTGCCCGGCCGGCTTACAGCAAGCAGCGGGTCGAGCGTCTCGGTCTGGGTGGCGGCGGCCATCGTGGTTGCCGACATGGTCGGCGTCGGCGTCTTCACCAGCCTCGGTTTCCAGGTCAAGGACATCCCGTCCGGCTTTGCCATCCTGCTGCTCTGGATGGTCGGCGGCATCGTGGCGCTGTGCGGGGTGTTTTCGTATGGCGAACTGAGCGCGATGTTTCCGCGCTCGAGCGGGGAGTACAATTTTCTCGGCCGCACCTATCATCCGGCATTCGGCTTCGTCGCCGGCTTTGTGTCGGCGACGGTCGGCTTTTCCGCGCCGGTCGCGCTCGCGGCGATGGCCTTCGGCGTGTACGGCCGCTCGATCCTGCCGGATGCGCCGCCACTGGTGATGGCCATTGCCGCGGTCTGGGCAGTCTCGCTGGTGCAGCTGACCGGCATCCGGCATTCCTCGACCTTCCAGATGGTCGCCACCATCCTGAAGGTGGTGCTGATCGTCGCCTTTCTCGCGTGCGGCTTCGTCATCGGCACGCCGCAGCCGGTTTCCTTTGCGCCGCACTCGTCCGACTTCAGCTATGTCCTGAGCGCGCCCTTCGCGATCAGCCTCGTCTTCGTGATGTATTCCTTTTCTGGCTGGAACGCGGCGACCTATATCATTGGCGAGATGAAGCTACCGGAACGCAACGTGCCGCGCGCCATGCTGATCGGCACGCTGATCGTGCTGGTGCTTTATGTGGCGCTGAATGCGGTGTTCCTGCACACCGCACCGATCGGTGAACTCGCCGGCCACCTCGATGTCGCCCGCATCTCCGGCAGCCACATCTTCGGCGAGTTTGGCGGCCGCATCGTCGGCGCCATGATCTGCATTGGCCTCGTCTCGTCGATCTCGGCCATGATGTGGATCGGCCCGCGGGTCATGATGACCATGGGCGAGGACATTCCGGCGCTGAAAATCTTCTCCCGTCGCTCCTCCAGCGGCGCGCCGGCCTATGCCATCCTGTTCCAGCTGGCGGTGGCGAGCCTGATGCTGCTGACCAACAGTTTCGACGCGGTGCTCGAATTCATCCAGTTCTCGCTACTGTTCTGCTCGTTCTTCGCGGTGCTCGGGGTGATCGTGCTGCGTGTCACCCGCCCGGAGCTGCCGCGGCCCTACCGCGCCTGGGGATACCCGTTCACGCCGCTGGTTTTCCTGCTCGTGACCGGTTTTATGATGTACTATCTCCTGACCACCCAGCCACAGCCGTCGCTGCTCGGTCTATTGATCATGTTTTCAGGCCTGCTGATTTACGCCATCTTCCGCAAGCAGTCTGGCAACGGCCCCGCGGCCGCATCTTCGGGTCGCGAATGAAACTGTTTCGCTCTCTGACAGCCGTCTCGCTGGCCGCCGCTCTGATGTGGGCGGCCACCACGATGGCGCGCGCCGCCGACGTCACCGTCGACGACACTGCAAAGTTCCTCGCGGGCATGCAGCCGTCGGCGGACTCGCCCTTGATGCCGCTGACCAAGGAGCCGTCGTGGCAGCGCCATGCCCGGTTCTTCGACAGCGCCTTTGGCCAGCTCGAGCAGCGCCAGCTCGCGAAGATCCGCGCCTGGTCGGACACCCATCTGGCCGCGCCCAAGCCGACCATGTTCTACATGTTCTCCGGGCCGGACTTCCTCTACGCAAACGCCTTCTACCCGAAGGCCACAACCTATGTGCTGAGCGCGCTGGAGCCGCCGGGGCAGGTGCCTGACCTGACAAGACTGCCGCGCGGCGGCATTGGCGCTGCGCTCTACAATGTCGAGCATTCGCTGGGCTCGATCCTCTCCTTCAGCTTCTTCATCACCAAGCAGATGAAGACCGACCTGCGCGCCGGCCAGATCAGCGGCACGCTGCCGATCCTCTATGTGTTCCTGGCGCGCTCCGGCAAGACCATCAAGAGCGTGGAGCCGATCGCGCTCGACGCCGAAGGAAACGTCAAAACCGGCAACGAGAATCCCGGGCCCAACGCGCCGCGCGGCGCGCGCATCACCTTTGCCGGTTCCGACGGCGTGGAGAAGACGCTGTATTACTTCTCGACCGATCTCTCCAATGGCGGCGTCAAGTCGAGCGGCTTCCTGAAATTCTGCTCGACGCTGGCGCCCGGCAACAGCCTGATCAAGAGCGCGTCGTATCTGCTGCATTCCGGCAACTTCACCACGGTGCGCGACTACATCCTCGCCAATAGCGCCACGGTGATCCAGGACGATTCCGGCATTCCGCTGCAATATTACGGCGGCAAGCAATGGCGCTTCTTCCCGTTCGGCCGCTATCTCGGGCCGATCGGCGAATTCCCCGGCCGCTACCAGCAATCCTATGCGGAACTGTTCCGCCGCGCCGAGCCGATCAATTTCGGCATCGGCTATCGCTGGCGCACTAATGAATCGAATTTGCTGCTGTCGGTGCGGCTGCCGAATGATGGCACCGCGCCGGTGGAAACGACGTCGGCCACCGACACGGCGCCTTCACCGCCGCCCCGTGCGAAGAAGCCGAAACCGCCGCCGCCTGCGCCGCGCGGCTTCCTCTGGTTCGGCCGCTAGTTCACGTTACTACCAACGCACGCTCTGGCTCGGCACGATGAAGGCCGCGGTGCTCGTCGTCTGCGATCGATGAATGAAGAAGAACCAGGCGGCCGCGACTGCAATTGCGATCACGATGATGGCGAGCAAATCGATCTGCCTGGGGTCGTGGTCTTGATGGCTGATTTTCCAGCGCATTGTTGTTTCCTCCCGAAGAGGCATCACATCAACGCGAGCAGGGAACATCTGGTTCCGCGCTTCAGCCATGCGCGGGCGGCGGCGCGTTGACGCCGCGCCAGCGGCCGTAGCGCCACGGCAGGTACCAGCACGCGCCGTCAGGTCTGGTTGCCGGAACGTTGTCGATGCCCGACGTGCCCCAGGGCTGGCAGCGCAGCAGCCGCGCCAGCGTCATCCATCCGCCGCCCCACAGGCCAAAGCGTTCGATCGCCTCGTCGGCGTACACCGAGCAGGTCGGTAGATGCCGGCAGTTGTAGCCGACCAGCGGCGACAGCGTGTGGCGATAAACCCAAATCATGCCGCGCCCCGCATTGCGCGGCAGGCGCGTAAGCGCGCCGATGCAATCGGGGCAAAGTTGTACGCGCTTCATGGGCGATCTGCCGCCATCATAACCGTAGTCTTGCGGGGGTTCCAGGGCACGGAACCCTGATTCTGCAGGTATTTACGCCACAGTTCGAAAATATTGCACGCCGATAACGGCAGTGCAGCAAAGGTCCTATGGACGACTCGGGTCAGCACAGTTACCGTTTTGATAACGCGGCCGTGACAGAATCATGTCGTGTTTGGGGGCCATCGCAGCCGCATTGTTGGGGCTTGGGGAAGGATCCAAATTGAAGCTTGTAAAGACGCTTGAGCTTCGTGGCCTCGCGCTGATCAGCGCAACGGCCCTTTGTCTCGCATTGCCCGGCACGGTTGCCACGTCGGGCAATTCGGCGAAGGCGAGCGGCACGCTCGAGGAACGCAAGCTGCCAATGCGTTTCAACTGGGTCGACTGCCAGCCCAATTGCAGGGGCTGGGTCAGTGCGGTCGGCATCGTCACTGCAGACAGCCCGCGCGACTTCGACGAATTTTCGCGCGGCCGCGATCTCGCAGGCGCCACCGTGGTCCTCGATTCCAGCGGCGGTTCGGTCAACGATTCCATCACGCTCGGCCGCCGGTTCCGCAATCTCGGCATGCTCACCACGGTTGGCGTCAGCTTTCACGGCGAAGGCTCGCGGCGCGCCGGCGTCGCGCCGGATGCCTATTGCGAATCGATGTGCGTGTTCCTGCTGCTCGCCGGCAAGGCGCGCTACGTGCCCGAGGCGGCGCATGTCCGGGTACACCAGATCTGGATGGGCGACCGCGCCGACGATGCCAAGGCGGCAAGCTACACGGCGCACGATCTGTCGATCGTCGAGCGCGACATCGGACGTCTGGCGAAATACACGTTCGATATGGGCGGCAGTGGCGACCTGCTGTCGCTGTCGCTGAGTGTGCCGCCGTGGGAAGACCTGCACCGGCTGTCGCCGGCCGAATTGCGGCTGACCAATCTCGTCACCACGGATGCGATCGCCGATGTGCTGCCGCGCGACAACCCGGTACCGATGGCGGAAGCAAAGCCTGCGAAGACGGTGCAGGACCGCTTTGTCAGCGCGCCGGTGGATGAGGACGCGCAGGTGCAGCCCGTGAGGGCGACCAAGACCGCGGAAGCGCAGACCGGCGGAGTGGCCCCGGCCGACAAGTCGGCGCAGCCGAAGAAGCCGGCGCAGCCTAAGAGGTAGACCCTTCGAAAGCCAAGACTGTCATCATCCGCGAAAGCGGATGATCAAGTACGCTGCGGGAGTTGGGACTGACCGAGATTTCCCGGCGTACTAGGTGCCCGCATGCGCGGGCATGACAGGCGGAACTAAGCCGGCTGCTTTGCCCTGGCCTCGATCTGGCCGATCGCATCGACGACCGCATCGAACGTCAGCATGGTCGAGGCATGGCGCGCCTTGTAGTCGCGCACGGGTTCGAGCAGCGCGATGTCGGCCCATTTGCCCTCCGGCGGCGTGCCGTTTTCCTTCAGCATCTTGCGAACGGTTTCGCGCAACTCGCGCAATTCATTCGCATTCGAGCCGACGACATGGCGCGCCATGATGGAGGAGGAGGCTTGCCCGAGCGCGCAGGCCTTCACGTCATGGGCGAAGTCGGTGACGACGGGCCCGTCCATCTTGAGATCAACCTTCACGGTCGAGCCGCAAAGCTTTGAGTGCGCGGTAGCACTGGCATCGGGATCGGGGAGGCGGCCGAGGCGCGGGATATTGCCGGCAAGCTCGATGATCCGCTTGTTGTAGATGTCGTTCAGCATAGATCGAAGTCCAGCATCCCCCCGCGGGCCGCGGCCTTGGCGGTCCCGGTTCACGGCCCTATATATGTACCGGAACGGCCGAAATACAGCCCGGCCGTTTGGTGTCCCATGCGGGATTTGCAGGGCAATTCCGCCGGGGCGGTGTTAGGCTTGTCTGAACTACAGGGGACTCAGGCGCCCGGCGGCAGCATCCGCCCCGTCTGCCCGGTGACACATCCGGCCGTTTGGCCGGTCGAACGGAGAAGACATGGTTGACGCGCTGATCAAGTCCATTACCCCGCGCAAGGCGCCGGACGCCCGTCCCGCCGAACTCGATCCTTCCGAATTTTTGGCCGCCGCCGTTCGCGCCGATCAGCCGCGCCCGTCACGCGCCGAGGCGGAACACGCGGTGCATACCCTGCTCAGCTATATCGGCGAGAACCCCGGTCGCGAGGGCCTGCTCGACACGCCGCGCCGCGTCGTCGAGGCCTTTGACGAGCTCTATCAGGGCTATCACCAGTGCCCGGCCGAGGTGCTCGACCGCACGTTTGGCGAAACCGCTGGCTATGACGATTTCGTGCTGGTGCGCGACATCGAGTTCACCTCGCAGTGCGAGCACCATATGATGCCGTTCTACGGCAAGGCGCATATCGCCTATACGCCGGTCGAGCGGGTCGTGGGCCTGTCGAAACTGGCGCGGCTGACTGATATCTTTGCGCGCCGCCTGCAGACCCAGGAACATCTCACCGCGCAGATTGCCGCGGCGATCGACGAGATCCTCAAACCCCGCGGCGTTGCCGTGCTGATCGAGGCCGAGCATACCTGCATGTCGGTGCGGGGCGTCGCCAAGCATGGCGCGATGACCTTCACCAGTCGCTACACCGGCATGTTCCGCGACAATCCGGCGGAACAGTCGCGTTTCCTGACCATGGTGCGAGCACCGCAGCGGTGACCTCGCATTGAAGATGCGAGGCAACCTTGTCCGATCCTGCCGATACCGAGCGCGAAGAAGGCTTGAGCTTTCAGCCCAAATTCGACGCGTCCGGACTTGTCACCTGTGTGGCGACTGACGCTGCGACCGGCGACGTGCTGATGGTCGCGCACATGAACGACGAAGCGCTGCGCAAAACCATCGCCACGGGCGAGGCCTGGTATTTCAGCCGCTCGCGCAACGCGCTGTGGCGCAAGGGCGAGAGCTCCGGCCACACCCAGCGCGTGGTCGAGATGCGGATGGATTGCGACCAGGATGCGGTCTGGATTCGCGTCGAGCAGGCGGGCGCGGCCTGCCACACCGGCCGGCGGTCCTGCTTCTACCGCAAGGTCGAGGGTGAGGGCGGCAAGCTGTCCTTTGTCGACGCGGAGAAGGTGTTCGATCCGAACGAGGTCTATCGGAAGTGATTGTTGGCTGTCGTTCCGGGATGGTCCGAAGGACCAGACCTCAGATGCGCAATTGCGCATCGGGGAACCTCGAGATTCCGGGTTAGATGCTTCGCATCGCCTTGGAATGACGTCCCCAACTCCTTAACCCGCCGTTAACCATAATCACCTCACTGTGAGGCAGGCATGAGCGGTGGGTGGCCGCTCAGTAAGACCGCGCGGGGGTTTCGCGAGGAGCGAGGCACCAAACACATGTCGGTGGATTCAATAACTGCCACGGCCGCGGCGGCAACGGACCCGTCGCGGGTTGATCCGTCGCGTATCGATCTGTCACGCCTGAAGATCGCCACCTCCATCAAGCAGGCCGCCGGCACCACTGGTGTCAGCTTCGAATACATGCTCACCACCGCCAAGATGGAGTCGAACTTCAATCCGAAGGCGGCGGCAAGCACGTCGTCAGCGCGCGGCCTCTACCAGTTCATCGACCAGACCTGGTTGGGAACGGTGAAGGAGGCGGGCGGCCAGCTCGGCTACGGCAAATATGCCGACGCGATCTCGAAGTCGTCGTCGGGCACTTACTACATCAACGATCCCTCGATGCGCTCGTCGATCATGAAGCTGCGCGACGATCCCGACGCGGCCTCGTCGATGGCCGCGGTGCTGACGCAGTCCAACAGTTTCAAGCTCACCGGCAAGATCGGCCGCCGCCCGACCGACAGCGAACTCTATATGGCACATTTCATGGGGGTCGGCGGCGCGGCGAAACTGATCTCGAATGCCGAGGACAATCCGAACACGTCTGCTGCGCGCCTGTTTCCCAATGCCGCGGCGGCCAACCGCTCGATCTTCTACGAGAAGGGCAGTGGCCGCGCGCGCTCGGTGTCTGAAGTGTACTCCGTGCTGACCTCGCGCTACACGGCGGCCGCCAATGCCAGGGATACCCGCACCGCCTTTGCCGCGCTCGGCGGCACGCGGCCCGTGGCGGTCGCGAATGTCACGGCGCCATCGGCCGCGAATGCGGCGACCATGGCCAACGCAAACTTTATCTCGAGCATTCCAGATGCGCGTATGGTGATACCGGTCACGGCAACGACCGGCACGGAGTTGAAGACCGCGTCCTTGCCGCGGCAGGAGCCGATGTTCCGCACGCTGTTCCAGGCCGGCGACCGCCCACAGCCGATCTCGCCGGCGGTGCAGGAATTGTGGGGCGGCGCGACGTCGCAGACCAACGTGGCGCAGGTCGCCAACCGTGTGCCCGAGGTCCGCGCCCCCGGCCGGCTCGATCTCTTCAGCGACCGCGACGGCGCTTTTTCGAGCTGATCGTCCGCAAACGGGGAATCTGGCGGCGTTTCACGCCGCGCGCAGCACCGCCTCGGCGTCATAGCCGTAGAGCCTGACTTGCTCGGGCGGGAAGTTGGCCTGCTCCGGAATGCGATTGCTCCGCATGCGCGCGTTGCGGGCCGCAATCGCAGTCGTGTCGGTCATCTGGTAAAGCTCCTCCTCGCGGCGCGACAGATCCTGCATCCAGGCGGTGCGCGGCTGGCGCAGCTGCACGTAGCGCTGCAGGGCGGCTTCCGGCTCGGCCGGCGCCGCTGCAAGGCAGCCCGCCAGCACATAGGCGTCCTCGATGCTTTGCGCGGCGCCTTGCGCATAGAACGGCATCATGGGATGGGCGGCATCGCCGAGCAGCACGACGCGTCCGACCCGCCAGTCCGGCAGCGGCTCGCGATCGTAGAGCGCCTGCCGCAGCACGCGCGGGGTCGCGGCGATGATGGTGCGAATGGTCGTGTGCCAGCCGGAATATTCGGCGAGCGCATCCTCGATCCGCCCTTCGGCGAGCCAGGATTCGCGGGCCGGCTGCGCGGAGCGGCTGATGCCGATCCAGTTGAAGGTGCGCCCCGCAGCCACGTAATACTGGACGATGCTGCGGTTCGGTCCCATCCAGACGCCGGTGACGCGGCCGAGATCCAGGTGGGCGACGCGTTCGGCCGGCACGAGCCCGCGCCAGGCGACATTGCCGGTGTAGCGCGGCAGCTCGTTGCCGAACAAAAGCCCGCGCACGGTCGAATGGATGCCATCGGCGCCGATCAGCACGTCACCGGTAACTTTGTTGCCGTCGGCGAGCGCAACGGTGACGCGGTCCGCGGCCTGCTCGAGCCCTTCGATGCGCGCGTTGAGACGGAAGCCGGTGTTGGCGACGCCACCGAGCAGGACGTCGAGCAGGTCGGCGCGATGCGCGTGATAATAGGGAGCGCCGAACGCGGCTTCCGCGCGTGCGCCGAGCGGGGTGTAGTAGAGGCGGTCGCCATCGTCCCAGGCGCGGTAGTCGCGTCCCTCCGGATAGACGCAGACCCGCGCCAGCGCCTCGCCGAGGCCGAGCCTGCGCAGGATGCGGGTGGCGTTGGAAGAGAGTTGGATGCCGGCGCCAACCTGGCGGAACGCTTCGGCCTGCTCGAACAGCTCGGCGTCGATGCCGCGCGCCCGCAGCGCCAGCAGCGCGGTAAGGCCGCCGATGCCGCCGCCGGCGATGAGCACCCTGAGTTGGCTGGTCTGCGACAAAGCTGCTCCTCTGGTTTGGCAAGACGAACGCAGAATTCGATGTTTTGCAATCGCTTCGCCCGTCGGCTTGTAGTGGCGCTTGACCTGTCCGCGCGGCCGCCTCTTAACGAAACGTCAATAATCCCAAACGTTTATGGTGAACCCTTTGTTAAGCGTCATGGTTTATTTTTCGTGACAGTGGCATCGCGTCACGGTGTCGTCGCAAGTTGCGTAAGCCGGAAAGACCATGATCGTTCGGCAGTTCATCAGTTGGGTCAGGAGCGCGTCCGCCGGCGAGCGGGCGGAAGCCACGCGGGCTCTGGCGCGCGCCTGGCTGATCTCGGATCTAACGGAAGACGACCGGGCCGCCGCCGAAGGCGCGCTGTTGATGCTGCTCGACGATTCCTCGCCGCTGGTACGGCGGGCGATGGCCGAAGTGTTTTCGCGCAGCACCGACGCGCCAGCCGCCATCGTGCAGGCGCTCGCGGTCGACCAGCCGTCGGTGTCGCTGCCCATCCTCGAACATTCGCCGCTTCTGATCGACGCCGACCTCGTCGACATCGTCGCCACCGGCAATGACGAGACGCAATGCGCGGTCGCGCGCCGCATCAGCCTGCCGGCCTCGGTCTGCGCGGCGATTGCCGAAGTCGGCACGGCGTCCGCGGCGCTGGAGCTGATCGAAAATCCCTATGCCGAGCTGGCGCCGTTCTCCTGGGACCGCATTGTCGAACGTCACGGCCATCTCGCCGCCATCCGCGAGGCCATGCTGGTGCTGGAAGGTCTGCCCGCGGCGACACGCTACGCGCTGGTGACGAAACTTTCCGACACGCTGGCGCAGTTCGTGGTCGCCCGCAACTGGCTCTCGGCCGACCGGGCGGGGCGCATCACCGTTGAGGCGCGCGACCGTTCCACCGTGCACATTGCGGCGCGTTCGGGCGGCGCCGACATGGAAGGCCTGGTGCGGCACCTGCGCGCTACCGGGCATCTGACCGCCGGTCTCATCCTGCGCACACTGCTGTCCGGCAATCTCGACCTGTTCCACTGCGCGCTGTCAGAACTTTCGGGATTGCCGCTCGCCCGCGTCAGCGCACTCCTGCACGACCGCGGCCGCGCCAGCCTGCAGGCGCTCTTGATCAAGGCGGGCCTGCCGGAATCGACCTTCGCCGCCTTCCAGGTGGCGATCGATGTCGGCCACGAGATCGGCTATGCCGACAGCGACGGCGCTGCCGCGCGGCTGCGCCGCCGCATGGTCGAACGCGTGCTGACCCATTGCGAGACCGACGGCCGCTCGGCCGAGCCGCTCTTGATCCTGCTGCGCCGCTTTGCGACGGAGTCGGCGCGCGAGGAAGCGCGCCTGTTCTGCGAAGAGCTGGTGGCGGAAGGGGCGGTCGCGCCATTCCATGATGATCTGATCGCGGCGTAGGCCGAAGGATCGCAAGATTCGGTAGGGTGGGCAAAGCGACTTGTCCGCCGTAGCTCGAAGCGCGAAGGCGGAAGCGTGCCCACCTTTCTTGCATCCGTGCAAATGAAGGTGGGCACGGCGCTGCGCGCCTTTGCCCACCCTACGATTCTGGCACGCTGGAAAGGTTACTCCACCGGCACGATGCTCGGCGCGAGGATTGCCTCGAGATGTTCCGGGCGGTCGCGATTGGCCTTGGTCAAAAACTCATCGGCGATGCCGCGAAGCTGGCGGCTCAGTTCGCTCGCCATCGCAACCGTGTCGAGCTTGGTGCGCTGACGCACGATCGCCTGCACGGCATTGATGTGATGCATGATCAGGTCGGACGGCACTTTTTCCAGGTCCGGCGCGTGCTCGATGATGCGGCAAAGGCTGTTGGCCGCGGCGCCCGCGGAGGGAAAGCCGAACGTCACGGCGTCGCCCTTGATGTCATGTGCGGCGCGGAACAGCTCGCCGCGAGTCTCGTGCGTGAAGCCGCCGCTGCGGATCGCGTCCCAGGCGGCCGACAGGCGATCGGCCTCGATCGCCATCCAGTTCTTGAATTCGCCCGACAGTCCCTCCAGCGCCTTCTCAGCGCGCGCCACCGGATCGTCGCGATCGTCGTCCGCCACGCGCCGCAGCACCTTGCGCAGCGGATTGGGCTGCATGATCACGTGATGGGTCGCGTAGGTCTTGACCTCGATGTCGCCGGGCTTGTTTTTCGACATGGTCTATCCTTCGCGCCTAGATTCCCGACCGCGCCTTGTCGAGCAGCGAGGGCTGCTGCATCACTTCCATCTCGCCGCCGACGCGACGCTCCGGACCGATATAGGTGTTGGACGTGTTGCGGCGGCGGTCGGGACCGAAATAGGTTTTGGTCTTGATGAAGGGGCGGGGATTGGCGACCACGTTGAGGATGCGCTGGTAGAGGCCTTTTGCGGAGATCGGCTTGGCCAAGAATTCGGTGACGCCGGCGTCGCGCGCCACGGTGACGCGGCGCTTCTCGGAATGGCCGGTCAGCATGATGATCGGCGCGTAGGGGTTGCCCTTGGAATCCGGCTGCCGGATCATCTGCGCAAGCTCAATGCCGTCGAAGATCGGCATCGCCCAGTCGGTGATGACGATGTCGGGCACATAGTGCGTGTACATTTCCAGCGCGGTGGCGCCGTCCTCGGCTTCATAGACTTCGCGCGCGCCGAAGGAATGCAACAGCGTGCGCAGGATGCGCCGCATATGCGGGTTGTCGTCGCAGACGAGGAAACGCAGCTTGTTGAAGTCGATGCGGAACATGTCTCAGCCCTTAAGGGCATACCGGGCCCGAGCGATATACCCCGCATTAACCATATCGCAGTGCGAGTTAACGAATGGTTTCGGCGGCACGCTCGCCGCGCAGAGCAGGGCCGATTTCAGCCGCCGAACTGCTCGCGCAGGATGCGCTCTTCCAGGCTGTGGCCGGGGTCGAACAGCATCCGCATCGAAATAGTCTTGTCCGAGAGCACCTCGACGCGGGTGACGTCGCGCGCCTCGTCATGGTCGGCGACCGCCGCCACTGGCCGCTTGGTGCTGTCGACCACCTCGATGACGACATAGGCCGAGTTCGGCAGCAGCGCGCCGCGCCAGCGCCGCGGCCGGAACGGGCTGATAGGGGTAAGCGCCAGCAGCGATGCGTTGATCGGCAGGATCGGGCCCTGCACGGAGAGGTTATAGGCGGTCGAGCCCGCGGGCGTTGCCACCAGAATGCCGTCGGCGATCAATTCGCCCATACGTTCGCGTTCGTCGATCAGGATGCGCAAATGCGCGGCCTGATGGGTCTGGCGGAATAGCGCGACCTCGTTGATGGCGTGATGGATATGCACATTGCCGTGGATGTCGGTCGCGCGCATTTTCAGCGGATTGATCAGCGACTCCCGCGCCGCCGACAGGCGCGTTTGCAGATCGTGCGTCGAATACTCGTTCATCAGGAAGCCCACGGTGCCGCGATGCATGCCGTAGATCGGCTTGCCCGTGTACATGTGCTGATGCAGCGTCTGCAGCATCAAGCCGTCGCCGCCCAGCGCCACCACCACGTCGGCATTCTCGGCATCGTGATTGCCGTAGGCGTCGGCAAGCTGCCGCAGCGCGGACTGCGCTTCCGCGCTCGCGCTCGCAACGAAGGCGATTTTTTCGTACCGCTTGGCCATGGACTGCGTACCCGTAACAGAGGCGAGGGGGCGCCAGTGCGCTCGTCTAACGTACCTTGGCGGTTCCTGTCGAGCGGCAGAAGCCTTGCCTGCGGGCAGGTAAACGAAAACGGGCGGCTGCATGGCAGCCGCCCGGTAACGATTCCGCTCAATCCATCGGGTGGATCAGTACTTCGCCACCACCGCTGTCGGGCCGAACTTGTAGGACACACCGGCCATCGCGGTGTAGGTGTGAACATGGAGTGACGATACAACGTCGTCGCCGGTCCCTGCGAAGTACACGGTGTTGTAGCGGCCAAAGTCTGCGTAGCGAACTTCGGCCTTGCCGATCCAGTTGCCGGTCAGCACGCCTTCGACACCACCGCCCACGGTCCAGCCGGTGCGCACGCTCGAGAGCGTTTGGCTCTTTGCAATGCCAGTAAACCCGCACCAGGAATCAACGCTGCCGTCGCAGGACGCGCTCGATGTAACCCGCTGGAAGGCCACGCCGGCCGTGCCGTAGATCAGGGTGGTTGGAGTGATGAGCGCGCCGAGCTTGCCGCGAACAGTGGCGTCCCAGCCAAGTTTCACGCTGCTGGAGTCGACACCTTCGGCTTCGATTCCGGGGAAGGTGCCGAGTACGGCGTTGGCGCCATTGCCAAACGTTCCGGGAATGCCGCCACGCTGCATCCTGCTATCGCCGAAGCCCGCATCGGCCTCAACACCAGCGACCCATTTCGGCGAGAATTGCCAGTTGTAACCGCCGTATACGCGGCCCTGCGCGGTCGCACTGAAGAAAGAGGCAGGTGTGGTCGTCGGATCGGGCGCGGTGACGCCGAATCCAGGGCCATTGCCGATGGCGGTCGTGACCCACGAAGTATCCGACCACCGATTGGCAACGGCTGCACCCAAATAGGCGCCTGTCCAGTTGAAGGCGACGACCGGAGCTGCCTTGGCCTTGACCGGCATCGTCGAAACCGCCGCGACCTCGTCCGGATGACCGAAGTGGTAGTTCAGGCCGATCTTCACCTGGTTGAAATCCTGCCTGAGCCTGACGAGCGTTGTGTCTGGCAGAACCACGTCGCGAGAACCGAAGTTCATGTAGGCGTACTCGGCTTTGGCAGACCAGCTCGGCGTCAACGCCAGCTCGAAGCCTGCGCCAACCGTAAAGCCGAAGGAGTTGGTCCTTGCAGTGGAATGCGCGATGCCGGGGTTAACGAGGGAATTCGCGGCCGTGCAGTTGAACTGGAAGTTGGGGTCGCCGTTACAGGCGACATCCAGAATGCTGTCGGTCCACGCGCCGCCAGCCTTGCCGTAAACGAGCACGCGATCCCAAGCATAGCCGAGCTTTACGGTGCCCGTAGCCATCCATTTCACATCGGTGTTGCAGTTCGTTTCGACGGGGAAGCCGAAATTGATCGCATTGGAAATACAGGAGGCGCCGCCCTTCGCATTCGTTGCAGCGATATCGCCTTCCACGCCTACGACCGTCGAACCGATTTGCTTGTTGTAACCCGCATCGACGCCGCCCAGAACGCCCGCGGTCCGGGAGTTGACCCCTTGGCCGATGGGCGGGAAGAACCAGTCGGAGTGGCCGAAAGTGGCACCGGTGAACCCGCCTACATAGAAGCCGGTCCAGTCGTACGCGACCGCCATGACAGGCTTTGCCTTGTAGATTCCTGGTATGACGGCGAGGCCTTTACCCGGATCGAAATTGTAGCGAAGTCCGGCATTGAAGCCCAGGGCGTCGATATTGGATCCGTTCTTGTAGTCGATACGCAGATAGCCGAGCAGAGGCGTGCCGACCACCTGCGCCGCGGCGCCGATGCTATACTGGCCGTATGTGCCGACCCGGCTGTTGCTCAGTGTGCCAGTCGTCGAAAAATCGGTTGGGAAAGGGCCAAAGGGGTAAAGCGGCGAACTATAGCTGGCCGTGGTCGGGCCAGCGAACTCGTGCCAGATGCTGGCCGTGGCAAAGGGCTGCCAGAGAACGCTCTCGCCTCTCACCGTCGTTCCGATGCGGCCACCGATGCGGCCCAGAGTGCTGATATTGTCGTTGAACCGGATCGTAGCCGGCGAAAGGGCGATGGGATTGTTTGAATTTCCGAAACCCTCGGGAAGATTCAAGGTGTCAATTCTGGTTTTCGAATAGATGCCGCTCGCGGACGGCTCGAAGAACCAGTCGTTGCCCAGGTCAAAACGATAGCCCACCGAACCTGAAATGGTGGCACCGACCGCATTCAGCCGCTGATTGGCTAGCGCGGAATCCGGCGAGAACAGATTCATCTGGTAGAAATCGCCCCGGACGAGCGCGTCGGCGAAGAAGCGGCCGTTGGTGTAGGCAGCATACACGCCAGCAAACGGGACCTGGAAATTGCCGGTGAAGTTTGAGCCCAGGCGCTCTTGCGCGTTCGCTTCCGCATAGCCGCCGGTGATGCCGACGTGAAGGGTCGCGCCGCTGCCGCCGATGTTCAGCCGGGCGATGTCCTGGCCCATCTGAAAGCCGCCGTAGTTCATGCGGACGCCGGAGTTACAGCCCACGGTTCCTGCCGCGGCCGGCGTGCCGAAGGCCGGCGAAGCTGTGACCGAACCGGTGAAAAGTCCTGTCGCCTTTTCGTTCGTGGTGCCGCCGATCACGCGGCCCCAAATGCCGCCCGAGGTTTCATCCGGCTTCGGATTGGGAAGGCCGGCGACGAAGGCATTGCCCTGCGCGATGAACGAGGTGTTCATGGTGCCGATGACGGAGCTGATTGCGTTTGAAGCCCCCAGCACGCCGCCGATGATCTGGCTTTGCCCGTTCGTGGCGAAGGTGGTGTTACAATTGGGCGGGGGCGGCACAATGATTGCTGGAGCCTGCGCCTGCGCCCCCGATATCCCGGCTACCCCCATAACCAACGCCGACACCGCAACAATGGCTGCGCGCGATCCCCAACGACCGGCTTCGGCAACAAAACGCATGGCATTCCCCAAAAATTAAGAAAATTCTCAGGGCAGCTTAAGACCCTGAATCAGGAGCCGACAAGACGAACCCGGCCCGTTTCGAGGGGGAGCAACCACGTTGTCCGAGCACTGTGCCCGCAAGGCAACATTGTGACGGGATTCAGTGTGATTGTGGTCACAGAAAGTCACCATCGCGGCGCGTTAGCCTCGGTCCTCAAGTAACACTGATCGTCGAAAAGCACTGACTTGGCGGGATTTCCGAGTCGGCCTAGCTGGTTTTTCGGGGTACAGTAGAGCCGTAGGGAAGGTGTCTTAATGACGTTGATAGGCTTCGGTAGTCGCACTGCAACAATTGATCCGAGAACGTTGAAATTGTAGAGAATTGTGCGGGACCGCACATTGTTTGGCGGCAGCCGTTGCTATTGATGTCCTGGCGGGCACGACCAGGGGATTCGGGCAAGCGCCGATCTGAAGTGACATGAACAATCGTCTGTTCGGCATAGCGATGACGATCGGGATGACCATCTTCATGGTGGCAGTGCCGCTCGACCGCGCTTTGGCCGAAAAGAAGGTGGCACTGGTGATCGGCAACTCGAACTACACGAGCGTGCCGAAGCTGCCCAATCCGTCGCGGGATGCCATTTCGATCGGCCAGATGCTGCGCGACGCGAAATTCGACGTCGTCGACGTCGTCGTGAACGTCACCAACGTCGAACTGAAAAGAGCGATTCGGAAATTCGAATACGAGGCCGATCAGTCGGATATTGCCGTCATCTTTTATGCGGGGCATGGCCTCGAAATCGGCGGCTTCAATTATCTGATTCCGATCGACGCGAAGCTTGCCAGCGATCGTGATGCGGATGACGAGGCGGTCACGCTGGACCGTCTGGCGTCGTCGGCGGATGGGGCGAGCAAACTCCGGGTGATCATCCTCGACGCCTGCCGCGACAACCCCTTCACGGGCTTGATACGCAGCAACCGCAAGAACAATGCGCGCGTGGTCTCCGCGGGCCTCGGCAAGATCGAGCCATCGAGCACGGACACGCTGATCGCCTATGCGGCCAAGGCGGGATCGACTGCCGAAGACGGCGAGGGCGGCCAGCACAGCCCGTTCACCAGCGCCATTTTGAAGAACCTCACGATCCCCGGTCTTGACATTCGGCTGGCCTTCGGCCGCATTCGTGACGACGTGATGCGTGCGACGGGCTCGCGTCAGGAGCCCTTCGTCTACGGGTCGCTCGGCGGCGGCAATATCGCGCTGGTGCCGGCCCCGAAGTCGCAGGAAGTTCCCGTCGGCGACGCCAAGGCGGATTACGAACTGGTCGCCAGGATCGGCACGTTGAAGGCTTGGGAAGTCTTTCTCGGCACGCACAAGACGGGCTTCTACGCGGATCTCGCCCGAGTGCAGATGGCCGCGCTCTCCGAGCAACTGCAACAGCAGCAAACCGCCACCATCTCCCGCTCGCCAGGCAACGCGGGCATGCAACTTGCGGGTAATCAGCAGCTGCCGGCGCAAGGCGGCCGGGATTCCTCCTCCAGGGAGGCGCTGGACTGGAACAAGATCAAGGATTCCTCCGATCCGGCGGCGTTCGAGCAATTCATTGCAAAGTATCCCGATGCGCCGCTGGCGGTTACCGCGCAGAAGCGCCTCGAAGTCCTGAGACAGGCGCAGCGCGAACGTGAAGAGGCTCTGAAAGCCGCCGAGCGCGTGCGCATTGAAGAGGAACGTAAAAAGGCCGAAGCGCTCGCCGCCAAGAAGCGCGAGGAAGACGAGCGCCGCGCCAAGGCGCTCGAGGCCGAACAGAAGGCGAAGGCGGCCGAAGCTGAACGCCTCGTGGCAAAGCAGCGCGAGGAGGAAGAGCGGCGCGCCAAGGCAGCGGAAGCCGAGCAGAAATCGCGTGCCGCCGAAGCCGAAAGGAAAGCGGCCGAAGCCAGGCAGAAGGCCGAGCAGGCGGAGCGCGAACGTCAGGCGGCTGCGGAAGCCGCCGCGCGCGCCGCTGCCGAGAAAGCGGCCAAGCAGCAGGAGGCCGAGCAGAAGGCAAGGGCGGCCGAAGCTGAACGCAAGGCTGCCGAAGAAAAGCGCAGGGCAGAGCTCGAAGCGGCGGCCGCGCGCGCCGCCGCCGAAAAGCAGGCGAAGGAAGCCGAAGAACAGCGCAAGCGCGCCGAGCAGGCGGCCGCTCTCGAAGCAGCTTGCAAGGCCGAGCAGACGAAGTTCGAAGCGCTCAGCGCCAAGGGCAGCGACGGCGACGGTGCCACCAATATGGCGGCGTTCGCCCGGACGGTTACCTGCGATCGTCTCCGGCCCCAGATCACGGTGACCTTGAACAAGTTCTATACCGAGTCTGCCTGCCGTTCCGAACACAGCCGGTTCGACGCGCTCAACGCCAAGGGCAGCGAAGGCGCAGGCGTCGAGAATATGAAGGCCTTCCAACGGCAGGTAACTTGCGATTCGCTGCGCCCGCTGGTCGCAAGCGCAGTCGACCGGTTCACGGCGGAAGCCGCCAAGCGCGCGGCGACCGCGCCGAACTCGCCGCAACTGGTCCTTGCCGCACAGACCGAGCTGGTCCGTCTTGGCTGCCCGATTCCAGGCAAGCCGAACGGCACCCTGAACGCCGAGACCAAGAGCGCGGTGGCCCGCTTCATGGCAGTGAAGGGTCGCCCGACCGACAACGTCGCGGTGACCGAAGCGCTGGTCGCCGAGCTCTCCAAGCAGACCGATCGGGTTTGCCCGGCCCCGCCTGCGCCTGAGAAGCCTGCAGCGACCTCGCGCCGCAAGGACGACGACGAGGACGTTGCGCCGGCGAAGCGGAAGCCGCAACCCGAGAAGCGCCAGGCGGAGCGGGAAAGGGCGCGGCCTGCCCCGGCCCCTGAGCCTCGCGCCCGCGTGCAGGCGATTGCGCGGCCCAGCGGCGGTGGTGGCGGGGGAGGCCACACCATGATCGGCGTTGGTTTCTGATCACCCAAGGCCCCCGGGCCGTGCTATGAAGGGATCGCACAAACTTGTTGGAGGCACGGCAATGGGTACATTCCGCGGGGCGATTGCGGCTGCCGCACTGATCATTCCAGTTTCGGCTTTCGCGGCAGCCAATGAGACGGTCGCCGCGCCCGAGCCGCCGGCGACTGAGCAGGTATTGGCCATCGCGGAAGCCGATGGCGCCGCCGCTCAGGATCCAGCGCGCGAATCCGGGAGGGAAACCGAAGGTCTTGCGCGTGCCCCGGCTGCGCCCGTGCCTGCGGCAACGAAGTCGAAAACCGTCCGGTCGTCGAAGCTTTCGGCAGCGCGTGCGGCTACGGCGCCGCAACCCAATTGGGGCTGCCATTGGTGCGGACGGCAGTTCGTGCTGATGCTGGGGGTCGGATATTGAGTCGATGCTTGCCGGGGGCGCTTGGACGGGTTTTGCTGCCCGCCTGCAGACCCTCCAGCAAGCGGCTTCGCGATCAATCGGGGACGTCTACCTGTTTACCGGGCGTTAACCATACCGTATGCAACTAGGGGCGGTTCGACCATAGGAGCAACGGGCATGTGGAAGATCGTCGCGGCGACGGCCCTGGCAAGCGTGGTTTCGGGTTGCGTGACATCGGAAGGCCCGACGGCCCAGAGGTCGTCGGCATTTCGCTCTGCCGGCGTGCCGCAGGCGACGCAAAGCGCCGATCGCGCGGCAAGGCCGCAGCAATCGGCGCGTCCACCACTGATAATTGGTGCGGCCTACTGAGCGTTATCGCTCAGCAAACCGCGGTCTTCCGGGCGGCGAGTCCCGCCTTGGCCATTCAGTAGCCGACGCCCAACATCAACACCAAAGCATGGCCGACGTCGCAGCGGGGCTGTGCATTGGCCGGCGTGGTCGACAGGCTCGCGGCGATGGCAAGAGCGGCGACAGCGAGTGAGAGAATTCGTTTCATGGCAGATATCGTCCTGATGCGGTGATTGCGGATTTTTCCGGAGCGGGCAGTCATGCTCCGTTGCAATGAACTTCTACAGCCCTCGGCTGCCGCCAGATGTGATCAACGTCACACAATAGAACGTCGGCTGAAGAAGCCACCGCCGCTCTCCCTCTGTGACCTGGGTAACATCAGAGCCGACCCAGTTCCGGCAACGTCCAACGCAAGCGAAATAGAAAATGACGGGGATGGGTCATGACGAACTTCGTCTGCACAACCATTGCGAAGACATGTGCCGAAGTAGACAAGCTGTTCGGTCGTGCGATGTTGCGCTTCTGGATGGCTAGCCTGCGCAAGCAGCTTCAGCTGCAACGTGACGGCGTGCTGCGGTAGTCGCGTTTCAGAAGCAGGCGAGCTGTCACTTTTCCTGCAACGAGCGAACGGGATCCCAATCCGCACCAGGCGGAAAAGTGACCAATACATGTGCGCGGTCGCGGAACATGGCCGCGGCCCGGTCGGTTTCCGCCGAGCGGCCGAACGCCGCGACAGCCGCGGCAAATTCCCGGGCGCGCCAATGCGCGAGGCCCTCGGCATAATCGGAAGCTGACTTTTGCTGCGCTTCGGTCAGTTGTGACGACAGCGCAAGCAACTCGTAGATTCTTAGCGCCTGCGTTCGTCCCTTCACCCTGATGTCATCGAGCTCGCGCCAGGCAAAGCCATCGCGCGCCAGCGCAACCGTCGCCTCGGACGCGATGATCGTGCTCCCGTAAAACTTGTTGGCGCCTTCGAGCCGCGACGCGAGATTCACCGTGTCACCCATTACGGAGTAGTTGAACCGCCGCCGCGATCCGAGATTGCCGACCACGGCCGGCCCTGAATTGATGCCGATGCGCTGCGCCAGCGGATGCTGCTGGAATACCGGGGAATCGCGGTTGAGCTCGGCGAGCTTGGTGCAGCAATCGAGCGCGGCGCGGGCGGCGTTCGCCGCATGGTTGGGATCGTCGGCCGGCGCGCCGAACACGGCGACGATGGAATCGCCGATATACTTGTCGACATAGCCGCCATGGCTCTCGATGATGTCGGTCATGGCCGAGAGATATTCGTTCATCAGCGCCGTCAGGCTGTCCGGCGTGATCTGCTCGGCGATTTTCGAGAATCCCTCGAGGTCGGAGAAGAACACCGTGACCTCGCGCGTCTCGCCGCCGAGCTCGGGCAGCTTGTTCGAGCTCAGCATGCGGTTGATCACGTCGGGCGCGAGATAAAGCCCGAAACTCTTCTGCAGCAGCCGCCGGTTCTTGTCGGCGAGCATGAAGCGGTAGCTGATCGTGACGGCAAGCGCGGCGACCCCTGCGAGGAACGGCTCGACCACCGGGATCACGGTGCCGTATTTGAAGCCGACGACGGCATCGACCAGGCCGACGACAGCGAGCACTGCAAAGGCCGCACTTGCGCCGACCGGTGCGAACAGCAGCGCGCCCGCGGCGGCGAGTAGCGCAATCAGCGCCGCGATGCCGAAGGTCGCGTGCTTGCCGAGCTCGACGGCGGCATCGTTGCGGATCAGATTATTGACGGCGGTGGCGTGGATATAGATGCCGGCGATCGAGGTGCGCTTGAAGCTGGTCATGACCGGCTTGCCTTCGCCGGCGCAGCGCGGGGCGCGGGCGCCTTCAAGGCCGGTGGCGAAGCGCTTTGAGGTGAACCGGCGGTCCTCGGCATCGAGCACCGTGCCGAAGATCACGACCTTGCCGCCAAAGGCGCGCTTGAAATAGTCCTTGTCGTTCTTCAGGGCGCAGCCGCGCAGGTCGGCAAAGGAATAGGTCGGGATGTCGTCGGCGCCGCCCTCGAAATTGACCGTCATGGTGTTCGGCACCGCGATCGGGATTTTGTAGCCGGCAAGGCTCACCGAGCCGTCCGCACCGAATTCCGGCGTCGCGCCCTGCGCGCGCGCCGCCAGCTCCAGCGCCATCCCCGGCACCTTGGTGTCGTTGACGGTGAAGGTCAGCGGCATGCGACGCACGACGTCGTCGGCATCGGTCAGGCTGTTGAGCGGGCGGATGTTCTGCTGCTGGCGCACCGCGATGCGCTGGCCGGGCGAGGGGCGGATCGGGTCATTGCCCCGCAGCTGCTCGCCGAGCACAACCTTGCCGGGCGCCGTTGCGGTCGCCAGCGCGCGCAAAAAGTCGCGGTCGAAGCCGCGCACGCGCTCGCCCAGCATGCCTTCGCCGAAGGGGATTTCCGACTGCTCGAGCGAGTTGGGGATCACGATGTCGAAGCCGACCACCTTGGCGCCGCCTTCGACGATGGCGTTCAGCACGCGACCGATCTCGCCGGTCCAGGTCATGGTCGGCGTGCCCCTGAAGGGCGCAGCGCGGTAGCTCTCCTCGTCGATCGCGACCACCACGGTCGGCGAGACCGCCGGATTATAGCGGTTGCCGAACATCTCGAAGCGCAGCGCCGTGAGGATGTCGAGCGAGAGCCCGTGGAGACGGTCCAGCGCAGGGGAGACGGCGATACCGGCGCAGGCGAACGCGATCGCGGCGGCCGCAATCGCATCCCGAATGAAGCGCCGCGCGCTCAAGCCGGCGGCCTCGCTAGTCGAGGCGGATCAGGCGGCCGACGATCGGCGTCGCGCCGGGTTTTGCGTTGGCATCGACCTGGAACACGATCTTCGACGTGTTGAACGACGCCGAATACACGCCGCCCGGGGTCAGGGCGCGGTTGGCGCCCGCAAAATCGTAGAACTTGCCCTTCTGCTGGCTGCCGTTGAGCTCGATCTGCTGCCGCTCGCCCTTGACGTCGAGCCGCTCGACCACGAGCGTACCCTTGCCCTTGGCCTCCACCACCGGCGAGGCGCCATAGACCGTGAGCTGCGGCTTGATCTTCGGCCCGCCGCCGGTCTTGTCGCCGAGGCTGCGCAGCACGGTGGCGGCGGCCTCGCTGGTCGCCTTGGTGGTGGCGTGCGACTGGCTTGAATCGCAATCGGTCTTCTCGCGCTTGACGTCGGCGAACTGCACAAAGCTCTCATCGCTGCCGATGATGACGGTGCCGAGCCCGCTGATCTTCTCGCGCTGGCAGGATTTCATGTAGGAGATCGTGACGGAACCGCCCGCCGGAACCTTGATGACAGTCTTCGGCGTCACATAGTCCATGAACTCGGCGCCGGTGACCTTGCCCTGCACATCCTCGACGACTGCGACCGGCGACTCGGCCGCGGCAGGGCCTGCCAGCGCCAATAGTCCGATACAGACGGCCACCGTTCGTTTCATCGTGTTGGTCCCTCGAATAGACGCCCCTGCAACCGGGCTCGCTTCCGCGGTCGTAACGGTCCGTCCGGCCGGCGAATGTGACTGATATCACTTAGCGGCCGATAGCGACAGCTAGACCGCGTGACTGGTAGTCGCATCAAGCGGCCGTCATGTTCATGTCTGGCGCTGGCGCAATTGTGATTTTCATCAGCCACTTCCGCCCGTTGTAGACCATTCCGGCAAGCCGCTATCTTGCGCCCGGCTGGACGGCGCGCACCGCGCCCGACAATTGCGGCGGATGCAGGGAGAGGTGGCGATGGCCAAGGCTTTCATCGCGCCGCGCCACACGCGCGGACGTATCCTGGTAGCGCTGCTTGCGCTGACACTGGCCACCGGCGCCCGCGCCGAGGAAGCGGACGAGCCGAAGCCGGAGGCCCAACAGCGCACCGCAGCGCCGACGGCTGCGCCGCCCGATGCGGCAAAGGCAGGCCAGAAGGGCGGGGGCGGTCGCGGCGGACAGCCAGCGCCCGCCGCTGCCGGTGAGCAGCACCGGCTGCCGCCGGACTCCACCACGAAGCATACACTGGCGCTGCCCGGCCGCACGCTGTCCTTTACGGCCGTGGCCGGATCGATCCGCCTGTTCGACGACAAGGGAGAGCCGCAGGCGGATGTCGCCTACACCTCCTATCAACTCGACGGCGCCGACCGCGGCACGCGGCCGGTGACGTTCCTGTTCAACGGCGGGCCCGGCTCATCGTCGGCCTGGCTGCAATTCGGCGATGCCGGCCCGTGGCGGCTGTCGATCACGGGCGAGGGCGCCATCGCGTCCGCTTCCCCGGACCTGCAGCCCAATGCCGAGACCTGGCTTGATTTCACCGATCTCGTCTTCATCGATCCCGTCGGCACCGGCTACAGCCGGTTTGTTGCCACCGGCGATGACGTGCGCCGCCGCATCTGGTCGGTCGACGGCGACGTCGAGGCGGTCTCGCTGGTGATCCGGCGCTGGCTGGAGAAATACGACCGGCTGCTGTCGCCGAAATATGTCGCGGGCGAAAGCTATGGCGGCATTCGCGGGCCGAAGGTAGTGCACAATCTGCAGACCAAGCAGGGCGTCGGCGTGCGCGGGCTGATCCTGGTCTCCCCCGTGCTCGATTTCCGCGACTGGTCCGGATCCAGCATCCTGCAATTTGTCGGCCGCCTGCCGACCATGGCGGCGGTGGCGCGCGAGGCCAAGGGGCAAGTCGCGCACAGCGACATGGCCGATGTCGAGCGCTATGCCCGCGGCGAGTTCCTGCTTGATCTGGTCAAGGGGCAGGCTGACGCCGAGGCCACCAACCGCATCGCCGACAAGGTGGCCGGCTTCACCGGCATCGATGCCGCGGTGACGCGCCGGCTGGCGGGCAGGCTCAGCGTCGGCGAATTCCGCAGGGAGTTCGATCGCAAGAACGGCAGGATCACCGGCCGCTATGACGCCTCGGTGACCGGTTTCGATCCCTATCCCGATTCGACTTACGGACAGTTCGGCGATCCGTCCGGCGACGCGCTGTTGGCGCCGCTGACCAGCGCCGCCGTCGACCTAACCACGCGCAAGCTGAACTGGCGGCCAGACGGTTCGTATCAACTGCTCAATGGGGCGGTCGGCAACGCCTGGAATTTCGGCCGTGGACAATCGCCGGCCGAGTCGGTCTCGGATCTGCGTCAGTCGATGGCGCTCGATCCCGAGCTGAAGTTATTGGTCGCGCACGGGCTGTTCGATCTCGCCACGCCCTATTTCGCAACACGGATCGTGCTCGACCAGTTGCCGGCCTATGCCGGCCCCGACCGCGTCAAGTTCGTGGTCTATCCGGGCGGCCACATGTTCTATTCGCGCGAGGGCGCGCGGAAAGCGTTTCGCGGCGAAGTGCAGGCGCTGATGAAGTGAGAGCGCTCTGACAAAACAAAACCGGCGCGATGTGGTCGTCGCGCCGGTTTGTGTGTCGATCGAAGGCGATCAGTAGACGAGGCCGGTGCCGGGAGCTTTCTCCAGCGCCGCGGCGAGCGAGCGGTACTCCTCGCTCGAGGTGCCGGCGAGCGCCGCGATGCGGCTCAAATGATACTGCGCCTGGTCGCGGTTGCCCTGTTCGACCTGCCACAGGCCGAAATACTGCCAGGTCTTGACGTGGTTGGGATCGGCCTTCAGCGCGCGCTCGTACCAGATCTGCGAGACCTTGTAGTCGCCGAGCTTGCGGTAGGAATAACCGATCAGGTTGGCGACTGCCGCGACGTCGTCGCGATGCAGCGCCTTCAGTTGGTCGATCGCGGAAGCGTATTCGCCGCGCTCGTAGATCGCAGCATAGGCGGCGCGATAGCCGGCCGCGAAAGCGGTCTCCTCGCTGCCGGGGCGGATCACTTCCGATTTCTTCTTCTTCTTGCCGCTGTCGGACGGCGGCGGATCGTTGTCGGGCGCGGCATAGACCGACGTCACGACGGGGCCGCCCGCCAGCGCGATCGAGAAGAGTCCGAGCGTCAAAAGCTTCGCGTATTTCCTCATGCAGTTCTCCTGTTCACGTCGTGACGAAAGCCGATCAGGTTGGGCTGGCGTGCCGCCGATGCCGCAATCTACACTGGAGCCTGAATAATTGAACATCGGGCTTATCAGGATATTCCCGATCCGAGCGCCTTATTTCCGCCGGAACAGGCTGCCGCGCGAAAGATAACAAACATGTCATCGAGATGAACGCCGGCCGGCTTGCCGCTTCAGGAGAGGTTCAGCGCGGAACGCATAGCCTCCTTCTTATGATCAGCGAGCCCGAAACGTCGGGACCTGCGCCGATCCCCTTGAGGAGGACCCACCGATGTTCAAGACGATTTCCGCAGGCTTGCTTGCCGCTTCCGTGCTCGTCGCCCCGGCGCTCGCGGCACCCTACAAGACGACGGCGCAAGCGCCGGCAATCAAGTCCGCGCACTACAGCGCGAAGGTGCTCAATGCCAACGCCCGTTGGGGGCGCCATCATCACCGGCACCACTTCCACCATCGTCATCACCGCCACCACCACTGGCGCTGATCGACCTGTTTCCCGGAGGACGCCGTCCGATCCACATTGCCCCGCCGCGTCCAACGGGTACAGGCCCGGCCCGTCTGCCATTGCTTCCCCAATGGCGGCGGGCCGGTGCTTTTATGACTGACTTGCGAATTCCCATTTGCGGGCGAAGCGACTAATTTCCGCGCCGTACCATATTCGGGTCTTCGCGTTTGCCAAAGCTCTCACCCCGCGCGGCCATCGTGCTGCTGCCGCTCGCACTCTCCAGTTGCCTCACCGGCGGCGGCGAGGAGAGGGGCAGCATTTCCTTCACCGATGACCGCGGCTATTCCGACCAGCCCTATCCCAAGAACTACAAGAGCGACGTCCTGGCGTTCATGCGCTCTTACCTGAACAACCCGGTCGGCGTCCGCGAGGCTGCCATGGCCGATCCGGTGCAGCGGACGGTCGGCGGCCGGCTGCGCTATGTCAGCTGCATCCGCTATACCGCCCGCCAGGCCGACGGCAGCTATCGCGAGCCGCGAGAGCAGGCGGTGGTCTATGTCGACGCCCGGCTCGACCGCATCCTCGAAAACCCCGGTGATGCCTGCGCCGGCGCGACCTACGCGGCCTTCCCCGAGCTGGAAAAAATGACCCGCTAGGGGGCGAGGCCGTGCCCGCTTTCCGCAGGCCCTAGCGGCCGGCAGGGGCCGATCACGTTTCGGGGAGCGGCTCGAACCCGATTGTGGCCTCAATCGACCAATCTCCGGGCGCAAAGCGTGTTGCGACGGGCGAAAAAATCCCCATTTCCCTTTGGAACAAAAGGGCTTTGTGGCTGGCCCGTCACAGTTGTGAACATTCGCTGCCGCAGGGCAACCCAACTCGAGCCACGTTGTTTGATGAGTGTCGTGACTGAAGTAACGGGGATCCACTCATGAAGAAGACCATTCTCGGCGCAGCCCTTGTCGGCGCCCTTGCGGGCCCGGCGTTTGCGGCTGACATGCCGGCCCGTCCCATTGCCAAGGCGCCGGCCTATACGGCGCCGGCCGTCGTCTATAACTGGACCGGTTTCTACATCGGCGGCCATCTCGGCGGAGGCTTCGCGGGCGACAACGCCCTGCAGAGCGACGACGCCCGCTTCCTCGGCGGCGTGCAGGCCGGCTTCGATTACCAGTTTGCACCGAACTGGGTGCTGGGCGCGGAAGCGCAGTACTCCTGGCTGAGCAGCGGCAACAATAACAACGTGATCTTCCCGGCGGGCACCGTCGTCAATGGCAGGATTGCCGACCAGATCGGCTCGGTGACCGGCCGCTTCGGCTACACTTGGGGTCCGGCGCTGCTCTATGCCAAGGGCGGTTACGCCTGGCGCGACGGCAACAATATCGGCGTAAGCATCGCCGGCGTGCCGCAGCCATTCACCACCTCCGGCAACACCAAGGACGGCTATACCGTTGGCGCCGGCCTCGAATATCTGTTTGCCCCGAACTGGTCGGCCAAGGCCGAGTACCAGTATTACAATTTCGGCAACACCACGATCACGGCCGGTCCCGCCGACACGGTCGGCGCCCGCTTCCGCAACGACGAGCACAGCGTCAAGGTCGGCGTGAACTATCGCTTCGGCTGGGGCGGCCCGGCTCCGTCCAGATACTAAGCCCGCGCTTCAAACCGCCAGAAAAAAGGCCGGCGCAAGCGGTGCCTTTTTGTTTTCCGCTCGCGACGCCTTGCTGCGGCAGAGTGCGTCAAAAATAATTTCTCGCGCTCCATGAAACTTTCACGGGCCATGCGCTATTATGTGTGTCGTCGGGGGCTGGCGGACAAACAAACATGCGTGCTTTTGCGTTAGGGCTGATCCTTGCGGCGCTCTCCGCACCGTGCTTTGCCCAAACGGTCCTGAAATCCGAACCCCTCGTTCTGGCGCCTTATGAAATTGCCTTCGTGCAGGATTCCTCCTGCGGCGCGGGCAAGGTGCTGAAGGTCACCGGCGCAATCCGTGGCCTGCACCGCAAGAAGGTGTGCGTGGCGCTCGGTTCGGCACAGGCCTCGCTGGTGAGCGCGACGCCGTAAAGGGTTTTCAGGGGAATTTTCCGAGAGCCGGTCCCGCGCCGCGGGACCCGTAAGTGGCTTTGTCTGGGTGGCCTCTTTTGCGCCGCCCGGCTTCAGTCGGCTAACCCAGTTCGGGCTCGCGCCGCGCTTCGCGTTCGGCGTCGGCCTTGTTTTTGGCCGGGTCTTCATTGGCCTCGCAGTGGCAGGACCGGATCTCGTAGTCATTGTCCAGCACCGGGCGTGGCCCGACCGAGCCATTCTCCGAGACCACGTCGACCACCAGCCCGGACCGCCTGGCGATCTTCCAGACGTCGGCTTCGGTTGGATACGCCTTGCTCAGTTTGGCGTCATTGGAAAACAGCGCGTACGGCATTGCTCTCAGGCTCCGTCAAAAGCCGACAACGCCTTGGATGGCCTGCGGTTTCGACATCATTGGTGTGGTGGGAGATCACGGGCCGGTGAAGGCAAAAAACAGCCCGTTTCGGGCCGTTTTCCGGGAGTCTCTGAGTCCCTAACAAGTGGTGAATCGCCGAAAAAAGAAACCCCGGGACTCTACGTGTAGAATCGCCGGATGCTGGCTCTCATGAGAGCGAGTCTCCATACCGCTTGTGCCTGCGCCCGTCTGCAGCTCACGCTGACGGTAGCGCTGCTGCTCGCCTGCGTCGCCAATGTCGCGCTGGTATGCGCCTGGCTGTAGCGCGCGCTCTTAACCGTCATGGCTCGCCGATTGACGCAAGCCTCCCGTCGCCCATCATGCTGAAGATGGGCCTCGGAAAAGCGCACGACTGCGGGAGGGCGCGATGATCGAAACGCTGCAGGACAAGGTCAACAGCGATTCCGGCCTGGTCCGCCGCGGCCGCTATCTCACCACGAATTTTCTGCTGGAAGTCGGCTCCACCGCCTGGCTGATCCGGATCTTCGAAGGACGAATCGTCGCGGTGACGAAAGGGCCGTTCGTGATGCCGACGACAACCTTTGCGCTGCGCGCGCCTTCGGAGGAATGGGAAAAATTCTGGAGCAGGCGGCCGCCGCCCGGCTGCAACGATCTGATGGCGCTGATCAAGCGGCGCGTGTTGAGGGCCGAGGGCGATCTCCACGTCTTCATGGCGAACCTGCGTTACTTCAAGGAAGCGCTGGCCAAGCTGCGCACGGGAGTTGCGTCATGAGCGCGAGGTTCGAGCCGATCGTCGGCCGCTACATGCATCTTGATCTCTTCGACAAGCCGCACCGCATCTATGTCGAGCAGGCGGGCGAGGGCACGCCGCTGCTCTGTCTGCACACCGCGGGCAGCGACGGGCGGCAATATCGCGGCCTGATGAACGATGCACGCGTGACATCGAGGCATCGCGTCATCGCCTTCGACATGCCCTGGCACGGCAAATCCTCGCCGCCGGCGGGCTGGCACGACGAGGAGTACCAGCTCACCTCGGCGCAATACACCACCATGATTCTGGAGGTGATGAACGCGCTCGAACTGGAAAAGCCGATCCTGATCGGCTGCTCGATCGGCGGACGCATCTGCCTGCATCTGGCGCTCGAACATCCCGAACGTTTTCGCGCCATCATCGGCCTGCAGGCCGGCGCCCATGTCGATCCCTATTACGATCTCAACTTCCTGCACCGGCCGGACGTCCATGGCGGCGAGATGGCGGGCGCGATCGTCTCCGGCCTGGTCGGCCCCGACGCACCGGACCAGGAGCGCTGGGAGACGTTGTGGCACTACATGCAGGGCGGCCCCGGCGTCTTCAAAGGCGATCTCTATTTCTACAAGATCGACGGCGACATCCGCGGCCGCGTCGCGCAGATCGATGCGCGGCGTTGCCCGCTGTTCCTGCTGTCGGGCGAGTACGACTATTCCTGCACGCCGGAGGAAACGCTGGCGGTGGCCAACAGCATCAGAGGCTGCGAAGCCACCATCATGAAAGGCCTCGGCCACTTTCCGATGAGCGAAGACCCGCAGGCGTTCTTGGGCTACCTGCTGCCGGTGCTGGAGAAGATCGCGGCGCGCTGAGAGGGCGGCCTACTTCGGCCGCGGCACCGGGTACTTGTCGAGCGAGGCCTGCATCCTGGCCATGGTCGCGCTGCAATAGGCTTCGCGCTCCTGATTGAACTTGGCCTGGTGCGCGCGGAATTTCTCGACACGCGCCTGGATATCGCTTTGGTATTCGCTGCGACCGGGGGGCCGCGCCGGCGGGAGCGGTTTTGCCCCCTCGGGAACGGCCTTCGCAGGAGTGACGGGAGCCGAGATCGCCTCGGCGAGCATCGCCTCGACGTCGGGCAAGCGGGTGACGGTGACGGCCGGGAGATCGGTTCGCGCAAAAACCTCGGCCTCGGGCTTCCGCCCGGTCACCGATTGAACAAATGCCATTGTTTGCGCGATCAACAGATCGCGTTCGCGCATCCATTTCATGACGCTACCCCACGCCACGCCCTACTTGCGTCATTCCAACACAGGGTTTTCGGAAATCAAGTAAGAGCGTGCCGCAATGGGCTGCAGTGGTTTGATTTCTGTGGAAAGGTGACAAAACTGTGACACCGCAGGCGCGCCAGCGGTGTCCGACCACCACAGGCGGACCGCTATCGCTCCCGCGGATTGGTGTTCGGCACGAACGGCGCGCCGACGATTCGCACCTGCGTCGAATCGGCGAGATAGGCCGGCGCGCTCGCGGCGGCCGGCTGAGCCGGCGCCCGATCGAGCAAAGCGAGGCCGCCGGCGACCATCGCGCTGACCAGCGCGACCGCCGCCAGCAGCACCATGTTGCGATTCTCTTCCCGGACTCTCATGCCGGGAAAACGCCGGAAGGCGTGGCGCGGTTCCGGGCGACCGGCTGCGTCCAATGGTGCCGGCTGAGGGGATTGAACCCCCGACCTTCGGTTTACAAAACCGCTGCTCTACCGCTGAGCTAAGCCGGCAAGACGATTGGGGTCGGCAAGGGAAATTCGGGCGCCTGACGCCCCGAACTCGCGGGTCGAATAGCAGACTTGCCCTTAAAGAACCACCCTCAGCCGTCCCGAATTTCCCGTTGTGCGTCCTCGCAAGCAATGTGAATTTCCCGCCCCAAGGGCTTGGGAAGAAATCCGAAACATGCAGGCGCGGGACATCGACTACACCGCCGACGGCGCCAGTTTACGCGGGTTTCTCGCGTTCAACGAGGCGGACGGTCCGCGGCCGGGCGTGCTGGTGTTTCACGAGGGGCTCGGGCTCGGCGATTTCGCGATGGAGAAGGCGCGCCAGCTCGCCGCCCTCGGCTATGTCGCGTTCGCCGCCGACATGTTCGGCTGCAGGCGGCAGGCGAAAAACCTGCAGGAGGTGGCAACGCTGGTCGGGGGCTTGCGCGCCGAGCCGGAGCGGCTGCGCGCCCGCGGGCTGGCGGCGCTGGCCACGCTTGCCGGTCTGCCGCAGGTCGATCGCGGAAAACTCGCCGCCATCGGCTTCTGCTTCGGCGGCTCCGTGGTGCTGGAGCTGGCGCGATCGGGGGCGGAGCTGAGGGCCGTCGTCAGCTTCCACGGCGTGCTCGCGACAAAGCTTCCGGCGGCAGAGGGGCAGGTGAAGGCGAGCGTGCTCGTGCTGACCGGCGCGGAGGATCCGCTGGCGCCGCCGGATCAGGTCGCAGCCTTCGAGGACGAGATGCGCGCGGCGAAAGTGGCCGACTGGCAGGTCGTCAGCTATGGGAACACGCTGCACGGCTTTGCCAACCCCGCCGCCGATGGCTCGATGATGCGCACGGCGCTGTATCATGCGCAGTCGGATCGACGCTCCTGGGCGGCGATGCGGGCATTGTTTGAGGAAATTTTGGCCTGACAAATGCTTGCGTCCGGTATTTGATACGGCGTGAGAGGCGGGCAAGGCGCGCATGTTCGCAATTCTGGGTCTCGGGTTTCTGTTGGGCATGCAGCACGCGCTCGAGGCCGATCACATCGCGGCTGTCTCCAGCATCGCGGCGCGCCGCAGCCGCGTCGGCGACATCGTCAAGCATGGCCTGACCTGGGGCCTCGGACACACGCTCACGCTGTTCGCGTTTGCCGGCTGCGCCATCCTGCTCGGCCGCGCCATCCCGGACACGATCGCAAAGCCGATCGAAGCCGCGGTCGGCATCATGCTGATGGGGTTGGGCGCGCATGTGCTGTGGCGGCTGTGGCGCGACCGCGTGCATTTCCATCGCCACGGCCACGCCGACGGCACTGTGCACTTCCATGCCCACAGCCACGCCGGCGACATGGCGCCGCATGTCCGTAGCCCGCACTTGCATGAGCACGGGTTCCGCTGGCGCACGCTGCTGGTCGGGCTGATGCACGGCATGGCCGGTTCCGCGGCACTGCTGGTGCTGGCGGCGACCCAGGCCTCCAGCCCCGCGGCCGGGCTCGGCTATGTCGTGCTGTTCGGCATCGGCTCGATGATTGGGATGGGCGTGCTTTCAGCCATAATCGCCGTTCCGCTGGCGTTTTCGGCGCGCTTTCTCACCTTTGCCAATCGCGCGCTGCAGGGCGCGGTCGGGGTCGTCACGATCGCCATCGGGCTTGTCACACTATTCGAAAACTTGCTCGCCTAGCGCGTTCATTTCGCGCCGCTGCACCCGCGTTAACATTTCCTAATTTCACTCGCTCGCATTTGTCCGAGCAGGAATCCTTACGCGTTAGGCTTACCCGCAGTTTGGCCCGCCGCCTTAACCCTTGCGCCTGCGCATTCGATTAAGTTGCGGCGAAACAAAGGCGGGATACAGGGAATGCGCGCGGGCGTAGCACTGGCTTTTTTGATGGCGATGACGTCGCAGGCTTTGGCCGACAGCGGCTTCGCGATCGTGATTCCAGGCAAGCCCGGCGTACCGGTGATCATCAATGGCGTCGATGCATCCTATGCGGTGGTCGAGGGCGATTGGGGTCTGCTGCGGGGCACCCAACCGCATCCCACGGTCTACGGCGGCCGCTATGTCGATCCGGTGCCGAATGTCGGCCACTATTATCCCAGCGCGGGCCACATGCCCGGCTACGGCCGTCTCGAAATCGAACCACCCGCCAATCGCAAACTGCCGCAGGAGGCGGAAAGCTATTACCGCTCCTGGTCGGCGCAATCGGCTCCATTGCCTCCGCAGCTCGAAGTCCCCGCCAATCCACCGCCGGTGATCGTCGCGCCGCAGATCGACTACGACTGGCAGCACGGCCGCCACCCGCGGCCGCGCCCGCTTCCGCATCCACATTGAGCTTTGAAGAAAACCCACGCCAACAAGAAGACCCCTACAGGAGAGAGTAATGCGTCATCTGATTTCAGGAGTTGTAGCGGCAGTTGCCGTGATGGCCGCGGCGCCCGCAATGGCGTGCGGTTATTCGTCGTGCGGTTATTCGTACGGCTATTCGTCATACGGCTATTCATCGTGCGGCTATTCCTATAGCCCATGCGTACAGCCGCGCTATGTCGCCCCGGTCGCGAGCTTCGACTATGGCTATGGTTATGGCTGCGGCACCGGCTGCGGCTATGGCTACGCCACCGCGCGTCTCGCCGAGCCGACCACCCAGTACTACTACGTCAACCAGGGTCCGACCTACACCGGTCCGGGCGCCTGGGCGCCGCAGCCGACGTACTACGAGCCGTCGGTGTCCGGCTGGAGCAGCTACAGCCGCCCCTACGATTACGGCTATGTCGCGCGCCCGCGCTACTGGGGCCCGCGCGCCTATGGCTATCGCGCCTGGCGTCCGCACGGTGGCGTCTATCGCTACGGCTACGTGCACCGCCACGCCGCGCCGTATCACTACGGCCGCCCGCTGCGCCGCTACTACTGATCTGAACGTGGCCTGAGAAGACGCCCGTTCGCCCCGCGAGCGGGCGTTCTCATTTCCCCATCAGCCCGAGCCGGCTCGCGCCGACATACAGCGCCAGCACCGCGGCATTCGAAACATTGAGGCTCTTGATCTCGCCGGGCATGTCGAGCCGCGCCACGGCGGCGCAGGTCTCGCGCGTCAATTGCCGCAGGCCCTTGCCCTCGGCGCCCAGCACCAGCGCCAAGGGCTCGCGCAATTCCACCTTGGAAAGGTCGTCGGTGCCCTCGCTGTCGAGGCCGACGGTGAGAAAGCCGCGCTCATTCAGCGCGGTCAACGCCCGCGCCAGATTCTGCACCAGCACCAGCGGCACCAGCTCCAGCGCGCCGGAGGCGGATTTCGCCAGCACGCCGGTCGCTTCCGGGCTGTGCCGCGCCGTGGTGACGATCGCCTTCACCGCAAACGCCGCGGCCGAGCGCAAAATGGCGCCGACATTGTGCGGATCGGTGATCTGGTCGAGCACCAGCACGATGCCTTGCTGCTGTAGCGTGGAGATGTCCGGCGAGGGCAGGGGATCGGCTTCCGCCAGCATGCCCTGATGCACGGCGTCGGGCCCGAGCCGCTGGTCGATCAATTGCGGCCGGACGATCTCCGGCGTCACGCGGGTGTCGATGTTTTCTTCCGCCAGCCGCCGCGCCGCGTTCTCGGTCAAGAGCAGCTTCCTGATCTTGCGCTGGGGATTGGCCAGCGCCGCTGATACCGTGTGCCAGCCATAGAGTATAGCCGGCCCGTCGCCGTCGGAATCGCGGTCGCGCCAGGAAGGGCGAGGGGCGGATTTCCGCCCTTTTTCGAAGGATTTACCTCCGCCCTTTCGGAACGGTGGCTTTCGGTCGCGATTGGTCATGCAAGGCTTGTGTCACGGGTTCCGGATTCTGGCAATTTCACCCCGTTTGAGGGTGGTTTTAGCCGCTTCCCTTGGTTGACTTTGCGGGTCCGCTTACCCATAAACGCGCCCGACCGCGCTCCGTTACCCGGCAGGCGCGGGCTCAGCGCCATATCGATGGTTCTGTCCGCCGCCACCTCGGGCGGACGAATTGCTGACGCTGTTGGGACGGGGGAGTGTCCCGAGTGGCAAAGGGAGCTGACTGTAAATCAGCCGTCTTACGACTTCGCAGGTTCGAGTCCTGCCTCCCCCACCAGCCTTCGCTCGCTTCGCGAGCTACGGCTCGGCAGGCCAGCCCAACTCTCTCCTAAGCGAAGCGAGCGAAGGCTGTCGCGCCGAAGCCCGTAAGGGCGAAGGCGGACTGGCGGTTGTCTTACCGGGCTACTACTGCCGCGACGCACGCGAACAGTGCGTGCGCACCGCATCCTCACGTCGATTTCCGCAGCGGCCTGAAGCCCGCGCGGACTTCCTGCGCGAACAGCGTCGGCTGCTCCCAGGCGGCATAGTGGCCGCCGTCGGCGACGCGGTTGTAGTAGATCAGCTTGGGATAGGCCTGCTCGGCCCAGCTACGCGGCGCTTCGTAGTTTTCGCCGGGGAATACGCTCACCGCGGCGGGCACGGAGACGTTGGCCGCGAGGTACAAATTGACCCTGTTCTCCCAATACAGGCGACCGGAGGAAACTCCCGTATTGGTCAGCCAGTACAGGGTGATGTCGTCGAGCACGTCATCGCGCGTGAGGTTCTCCGGTGCGTGGCCATTCACCGCGTGGCCCAGTATGGCTGATGTGATCGGCACGGCCGGCTGGCCCCAGCCGTCGCCGTGGTCGATCATCCACGCGGCGAGGCCCACGGGCGAGTCCGCTATTCCGTACAGTGTCTGCGGACGCGTTGCCATGAACGCCGCGTAGGCGCGCCGCTTGCCGAACGAAACCTTGATCTCCTCGAAAGCGCGCCGCTCGTCATCGGCAAGACCGGCTGGCGCAGGCTCGCCGGCCTGCACGGCCTTGAATATCTCGGGCGGCACGGTGCCGGGCAGGTTGACGTGAATGCCGAGCAATTCCGGCGGCGCAAGCTTGCCCATCTCGTTGGTGACAGGCGAGCCCCAGTCGCCGCCCTGGGCCACGAACTGCGCATAGCCGAGGCGATGCATCAGCACGACCCAGGCGCGCGCGATGCGGGCCGGATCCCAGCCGGTCGTGGTCGGCTTGCCGGAAAATCCGTAGCCGGGCATCGAGGGAATGACCAGGTGGAAGGCGTCCGATGCGCTTCCGCCATGGGCCGTCGGATTGGTGAGGGGATCGATGATCTTCAGTTGCTCGATGATCGAGCCGGGCCAGCCATGCGTGACGATCAGCGGCAGTGCATTTTCGTGCCTGGAGCGGACGTGGATGAAATGGATGTCGACGCCGTCGATCTCGGTGATGAACTGCGGCAGCGCGTTCAGCCGCGCCTCCACCTTGCGCCAGTCATAGTCATCAGCCCAGTAGCGCGCGAGCTCCTGCATGGTCGCAAGCGGCACGCCCTGCGAGTCGTCGCTGACGGTTTCCTTGTCGGGCCATCGCGTCGCCTTGATGCGCTGGCGCAGATCGGCGAGCGCTGATTCCGGAATGTCGATGCGGAAGGGGCGGATGACCCCAGGGGCAGCCGCCGGCGCGGGCCGCGTGGAAAACAGCGTCGCCGCACCCGCGGCGGCAATGCCCATCGCCGCCGTGGTCAAAAACTGCCGCCGGCTCTGCTCGCGCGTCGCTGCGATCGCCTGGGTGCGCATGATGGTTCTCCTGGCTGGAGGGAAGATCGGTCAGCGGTCGTCCGTGCTCGGGACCATCCAGCTGGAAACGGTTTGCCAGCGACCGTTGCCGGCATTGCGCTGATAGGCGACGAAGTCGGCATCTTCTCCATGCACGAGTTCGTAGCGGTAAGACTTGCCTGCTTGCTTGCTCATGGAAGTTCTCCGATTTGGCGACGGAGCGGGGGCTGGCGAGCCAGTCACCCTCCATCAGTCGTTTGATTGTCGATGGTCGAGGACGGAATTGCTCAACGCGCGCGATGGCGTCGCGTATGATGTAAACTGTTCGTGTAAACCTCGGCCGCCTGCAAAGCCGTCAATCCCTGCGCTTCCAGCCGCGCCGCCGGCGTCGGGGCGCCACCGTTCAGGACGTCGAGATTGGGATGATAGAACGCGAACAGGCCCGGCTCCTGGATGGCGGCTTGTGCGAACACGGGCGTTGCGGTGAGGGCGGCAAGCGCTGCGGCTGCCGCGATGGTTTTGAGCGTGGTCATGATTGTTCTCCGTGACGTTGGAGGCCACGGCAACGTCGCTTGCGGAAAGTTGGTGTGGCGTGTTGGCGATGGCTCGCCGATGCCGGAGAGTTGGGTGTGCGGAGGCGCTTTGCGAATGCGCAAGCCGCGGCAAACAGCCTTGCGTGCCGCGCACGAATGGATTCTCGTTAATCCGAAAGTCGTGCGCGGAAGCCCTTGGCTGCTTTGGAGAATTGGCGCTTCAATCGCGACGCTGTAAAAGCTCGCAGATGCGTGAGTGAAAGGTCGCAAGCCCGTGAACGAAGATTCCCTGCCCATGACTTCTGCCAATCCCGAGCTGTTCGAGATGCGGCGGCTGGAAATGCTCTCCAACACGATCTTCGGCGTGGCGATGACGCTGCTGGCCTACGACCTGCCCAAGACCGGCACGTTCACCAGCCTGCCGGACTGGACCGACCTCTATCGGCTCTATGCCGGCCGCCTGTCGGCGCTGGCGCTTTCCTTCATCGTCGCCGGCCTGTTCTGGTTCAGCCATCACCGCAGGCTGGTGCGGCAGCCCGTGGCCGGCCGCGGCGTCGTGATTCTCAATCTGCTCTTTCTGCTCTCGATCATCCTGCTGCCGGTGACGACCGGTCTTTACAGCAACTACCGTCTCTCCAGCGCGGTGGCGGTGCTCTACGGCCTCCAGCTGACGGCAATCGCCAGCCTCAATGCATGGCTGTGGTGGCTTGCGCGGAAGGGTAGCTGGCATGAAGTCGCCGGTGCGCTCTTTCCGGTGCTGATATTCGTGCCGGGCACCGCGCTCGCGGCGGTCGTGCCTCAATACGTCCAGTATTTCTGGTGCCTCGCCTTCCTGGGTCTGGTGATGCGCCGCCTCGTCGCACGGACGGACGGGGAGGATGCCGCCGAGCGGCCTTGAACCGATCATGTGCCCGCGCCGACCAAGGCGGCGGAGAAACACCATGCTCGATTTGCTCATCATTGCAGGGATCGTGATCCTGGTTGCGGTCCTGATCCTCGCTTATCTCGATATGGCGGACGTCGTCGTCGATCTGTTGTCGGCGCTGGTTCAGCTCGTCGTCGCCGTGGTCGCGCTGACGATTTCGCTGCTGGCGATGCTGCTCAGTGCGGTGAGGCGATTGCTGAAGAAGCGGCACAACGCGATCATCCCCTGAACGCGGGCAATGAAAAAAGGCGGAAGGCCTTGGGCCCTCCGCCTGATTTCTCGCGCCGCTGCGGGCGCGCCGCTGCGCGGATAAACTACTGCGGGCAGTAATCCCAGAAGCCGGCGCGGCGATAGGGATCGGTATAGTACCAGCACATGCCCGGCGCCGGCGCCGGCGCGGTGGCATAGGCGGCGGCCCCTGCAGCTGCGACGAAGCCGATCGCAGCGCCTGCGGCGATCGCGCCACCCGGTCCCCAGCGATACCAGCCGGGACGCGCCCAGCCGCCGACCGGACGCACCACGGTGGTGCTGCGATAGCGGTAGACGCCGCCGCGCGGTCCGACATAGGCGCCGCGGCGCACGACGACGGCGACTTCGCTGACGTCGGAAGCGTCGTCGACCTGCGCCTTGAGCGCGCCGGTCGGCGCCAGCGGCGCGGCTTGCGCCGGCGCGGCCGCGGCGAGCAGGCCCACTGCCGCGGATGCCGCGACGAGAAGGGAAGCGTGACGTCGTGTTGGATTAGCCATCAAATTCCTCCGGCTCATTGTGATCGCCCGGATCAGGGGACGATACGTCGTGGTTGCAACACTACCCCTTGACGCCACTGCGAAGGCTAGGCGGGTGGAACCGCATTGGCAAGCGCGCCGGGCACGCAACCCATTGACAAAACCGCGAAAAAACCAGCGCAGGCGTCAATTTTCAGCCGCAGTTTCCGGGAAGGCGCTGCCCGGGATGAACAGCTTGATCGGCCTCACCTCGTAGACCGCGCTGGGATTGGCGCGGCGCAAATGCCGCACCGCGTCCTCGGCCGCATCCTCGTTCGGAAAATCCGCGACATAGAAGCCGAGCAGCTGCTCCTTGGTTTCGGCAAACGGCCCGTCGATCATCATGCCGTCGCCGGGGCCACGCAGCGTGCGCGCCTTTTTGGTCTCGCCGAGCCGCGCCGCCGGGCCCAGGCGGCCGACCCGGTTGAGGTGGTCGTGCGCCTTGCGCAAGTTGGTCATCAGCGCGGTATCCTCGTCCGCGCTCCAGGACATCACATCGGATTCCACGTGATAGGCGAGGATGGCGTAGAGCATCAAAAACCCCTTTTTCGTCGATTCGCTTAATTGAAAGACGCCGAAGCGGTGCCGAATCCGACAATCAATAGGGCCACGAAACCGAATTGAAACGCGATTTCAGGGCGGCCGGCGTGAACGTGGCGAAGTCAGGGCACGACTGATGGGCAGAACGCAGCAATTGCGCAAGCGGAGAGGGTCATGTCACGGAAATCAGGCACCATTCTGAGCGATAGCGCCCGTGGGCTGGCCCCCGCCGACACCGTCGGCGACCGGCACGATGTCCCCCACCATCACCGCTACTATGGCAGCTCGGCTTTCAACGGCGGCGAGCGCATCGTCGAGCGCCGCAGCCCGACCCCGCGCGTGTTGAGCACCTCCGGCATCTAAACGACCCCGTCATTCCGGGGCGCGCGCAGCGCGAACCGGAATCCAGAAGTTGTCGAGCGAATTCCAGGTTCGTCGCGGAGCCTGTCATCGGGCGAGCCCTTCGGCCGGACCCGTTGGCGATGCCCCGGAAAGATTCTTCAACAAAAAGGCGCGGCGGAAAAATCTCCCGCCGCGCCCCAACTCTTGTCTCGCTGGTCCAGGGCTGAGAACGCCCCGAAGCCAGGCTGTCAATGCCTAGCGGGCGATCCCAGCGAGGTGACAGCGCTTGAGATAAGACACTGGATAACGTGTTCCAGTGGCCAAAACGTCTTTGGAATCAAATACTTGTTGAAAAGTTCCATCTGATTCGGGCGCCGGTTGGGCGCATCTGCAAGTTGTTGTAATCGCTCAGCTTTTACCTGAGTGCGAGGTGTGGGTATTGGTGGCGCTCGCTGAAGTTGTGGCATGATTTCTCCATCGCAACGAGCAACGCAACCGGAGGACAACCATGAGCAACACCGCTGCCTTCACCGTGATGGGCTTCATCGTAAAAACCGCCGAAGAGGCTCGCACCGTGCTGCTGGCCGCCAAGCTGAACGGAAACGACGCCGCCGCGAAGCAAGCGCTGGCGCTGATCCGCCGTCTTTCCTGACATCCGCCGCCAGCGCCCTCCGGCGCTGGCGACACATCAAGCACACCATCAAAGGAGCAATATGAATGTGAAGCACACCCCTGGTCCCTGGTTCATCTGGAAAGAACTCGCCATGGAGCGGGAGGGCTTGGACCCGGAAGAGATTAGCGATGAGCTTCTCTACTACGGCTCTTTTGACATTTATGCAGGCACTCCAAAGAGAATTACCCGCGCCTCCCTCTCGGGTTGTGAGCACGTCTGCGATTTGAACACCGAATTTTCTGATCAGTCCCCAGAAGTCGCTCTCGCCAACGCCCGCCTGATCGCGGCCGCTCCGGAGTTGTTGGAGGCGCTTCAGCAGTCAGAACGGCAACTCGCCGACGCTGGACATGACGGTAGTCAGGACGATGCTGCGTGTCGGGCGCTTCTGATAATTCGCGCCGCCATCGCCAAGGCCACCGGGGGCGCGGCATAACTTGCCACATCAGAACACGAGGAGCAGTCATGAAAATCGGCAACCATGTAATGGTCAACGGCAGTGTGCATGTCTTTCGCACCGGTGTGATCGATACCTGGCCAAATGGTCTTTTGCACCCAGAAGGCTTCGTCATGGTTCGCTTCATGTCGAAGCGTGGAACACCGCTGGTGCGCAACAATGCAGAAGGGCAACCCCCGGTGGATGTTTTAAATGTTCGGCGACTCAATGATTTTGGCGAACCACCACCACGTGTTCATCGGCAAGCGTCGGCGCAGCCTAGCGCTGGCAACTAGTCGTCTTCCGGAAGCAGAAGGACAAGATCGGCCGCATCGCGCGGCCGAAATTCTTTGTGATAGGCGTCGAGTTCGGCGGTGAGATTGCCCGCGTCGTGGTCACCGGGGCGCTCCACGTAGATCGTGAAGTCCGGCTTCACTTCAAGCCGTGCGAGCAGCCTCAGGATCGTCGCGCCTTCGATGATTACTGGAAGTGGATATGCGCCGCCAATCCTGTGCTCGATGACGCGCGCCACCTCATCCTCGCGATGGACGATGGCGCCCTGGTTGGGAGTGATGAACATGTCAGTCTCGATCAGCGAGACGTTGAACTGCCAAGCCAGGTAACGACCGAGCGTCGTCTTCCCTGAGTGCGGCCATCCGCCGATCGCGATGACCTTGCCGTCTCGCGCATCGAGCACTGGATCAAGCGCAGCGACTGCTTGCGCATACTCTTGGTACTCGGTGTGCCGCATGCTTCTCGCCCCTTGACATCACCCCTATAAACGAAACCAGCGCGTCGATCACTCGACGCGCTGGCTCATCGCATGTCCAAATCCTCGGGCGCTCATTGGGCGCAGTAGCGCGTGAAAACCCGGGGTCTGGACTGACACTCGATGATGTGGCCCAGGGCCTAAGCTGCTGAAATCCTTACAGCGGATGACCCAGCGTGAAGGTCCGGGAGCCTATGTTGATGCCTCACTGGATCACCTCCTTTCGTTGTTGATGGGAATCCCAATATAGGCAGCGAATCGGCCGCCGTTAAGGCATTGACAAAGCGGTGGGGAACGGGGGCAATTTGCGCAAGCAGGGCGGTTGAGACCGTCCACCGGCCGTGTTAGGTCACACCCCACGCGGGTGTAGCTCAATGGTAGAGCAGCAGCCTTCCAAGCTGAATACGAGGGTTCGATTCCCTTCACCCGCTCCAGCCTGCGCGAGCTACGGCTCGGCAGGCCTGTCCAAATCTCTCCAAAGCGAAGCCCTGAAAGCGCGAGTCAAAATCTACTGGTTTGGCGGCGCGCCAGTTTGGGGATTTGGCGGCGGGTTATTTTGTTCGCTGGCCTGCATCCAGCCCGGCATTCGCAAGGACGAATTGTCGAGATGGTTGACAAGCCACACGCCGCCAAGGGCGATAACGCCCGCCAGAAAAACATGGGGCAGCGTCTGGACGAGCACAGCAAGCAGGCCTGCGAATGCCGCCAGGATCGCCGCTCCCGCTTCCAACAGCTCTCTACCGGCCCGGTAGAGCGACCAAATCACTCCCGCCACGATCAGCACCAGCAGAAGCTGCTTCCACAGCGGCCACTCCCACCAAGGCACGGACATGAGCCTGCTGATCTGATCGACAGACCAGGTCCAGATCAGTTCCGTGAAACGAAAGATCGCGGCAATCCCTTGCTGCAAGAACTTCAACAGCTGATCGAAAACCTGTTTCATGGCCGCATCTCCCGGCGCTGCAACCCCTTTTCAAGTGATCCGGAAGCAACGCGCAGGCGAACGTTGCGTTCCTGCGAACGCTCCTCGTGCGCTAGATCCCTGTGCGGCTGCGAGACAAGAAGGCCGCGCTCGCGAAGATGACGGGCCTTCCCGCTCTTATTCTCTGGCGTGGGGCTTCGACCCGCGACGGGTATTGCGCGGCTCGGTCGCCGCTCCAGCCGCTGGAACCGCCGACGCCGTCTCGGTGGCTGCAACCGGCGGGGCCGTTGACACCGCCGTGGGACCGAATTGGTACGCAACCGCGCCGAGCGCTGCGACAACAATGAGAAGCGCTGCGGCGACCCATATCCAGCGGGGAATTTTCGCCAGTAGCTGCCATGACCGTCGTGCCATCGGTTGCGGCACCGTCGGGCTCGGCGCCGCTGCCTGAGGCTTGCGCGCCTGCTTCGGCTTGCGGCTCCGTCCCGTCGATTTCGGCGCGACGGCGGCGGGTGTGACAACCGCCGCGGCCGGAGGCCGCGAGCTGGGAACGGGGCCGGATTTGGCAATGCTGGCCAAACGGAAGCCAGCTTCCGCTTCGTCGATTTGCTGGATCTGCCCCTCGTCATGGACCGTGATGCCCAGATGTTTGAGGTCGTAGCGCTTGTTTTGATACATCACATCCATTAGGCCCGTGGCGCTCACCCAGCGACCGATCCATCCCTTCGACGGACGCTCCTTCAACTTGGCGAGGCCCTCGGACCAGATCGAGATTCTGACGGTGTTGCCGCGCGCCGAGCCGAAATTGATGAAGACATAGTGCTTGGCAGGTGCCTTGCCGCGCTTGCGTGATCCGGGCTTGACCTCGACGATACGCCCGATCAGCTCGACGCGGTCGCCGATCCGTTGCAGGGCCGCCGAGAAATCCAGAGCGTCAACGACCGGATAGGCCGGCATATAGGACGCCGCCTGCGGCTTTGCTTTCGGCGCTGCGGACGTCTTGATCGACCGCTGCGCCGCCGGAATGTTTCTGCCGGCGAGAAAATCATCGAGCGTCGGCACGGCGGCGAGCGGCGCCGCACAGACTGCCGCGAAATTGCTCGCCCGTTGGTTCAGCTTCGGCATCGCCGCCAGGCGCCGAAAGATCTCGCTGTTGTCGGGATCGGCAAAATCGTTTGCCTTGAAGATGATGGTCTCTCCGCCCTCGCGGAATTTCGGGTAGAGCGACTTGTCCTCGATGATGGCATTGAGGCTGAGATCGAGCGCAATGAAGCTGAACCGATCCATGTCCGGGCCAAAGTGCGACATCCGCCGCTCGGGATGCTGGAAATGGCGGTGTCCGGTCTCGCTGCCATTGCCGGGACGCATGCCGGGAACGAACATGCCGTCATAGTCGATCAGCTTGACGCTGCCGTTCTCGACCATGACGTTGCCGTTCTGGATGTCGCCGTGGGCGATACCTTTCTGCGCGAGAAAACGGGCGATGGAAGCGAACTCAGCGCGGACCTTTTCAAGTCCGCGCGGGTCGTCGATGTGCTTGTCGAGCCAGACGCCGAGGGTGTCGCCCTCGACCCAGTCCATGCGCACGATCGGAAAGGCGTTTTGCCGGACCTTGATGCCTGACTGCTGGAAATCAAAGTCGACGAAGTATCCGCTTGGCCGTGCGCGCAGCTCCTTTGCGATCGCGTCGTACTTCTGCTGGATCGCCGGGATTTCCCGATGAAAGCAGCGCACGGCGCATTTCCTGCGCAAAGTTGTGACCGCGTAGGTCAATGCGAAGCCGCCCGACATCACCAGCGGCAGGCCGAGATTGTTTTCCGCGACCGTGCCCTGCTTCAGTTCCGGGTCGAGGAACGCCATCTGCGGATGCTGTACGGCCTCGTGATATTCGGTGATCTGCGGGTAGGGCATGGCGCTACCACAACGCGATCAGAGTGGTGTCGTCCCGCTTCATGCGGCCGGCCGCACGTTCGTCTCTCACGAAGCGGACGAACGCGCTTGGCGTTCTCACCTTGCGCAGGATGCTGATCGGGGAAGGATCGGCATCGCGCTGGGACAACAGCCAGTGACCGAGCGCGTCGGTCATGCACAGGAGCGCCGGCTGCTTGAGCCCGCGAAAGCTCCAGTCGGCGACCAGATCGTAATTGATCTCCACCTTGTCGAGGAACGCGTTCTGCACCGGATTGGTGCACAACAGCTGCGGCGAGCGGGTGAACTCCGAGGCCTTCGCCAGCGGAAACGTCGCCTTGATGCGGTCGCCGTCGCAAAGCACCGCGAGACTATCGCCGATCGAAAACACCTGGATCCGACGCCCTTGATCGATCATCCGGACCCCGAGCAGCGAGGCGAAGCTGCCCCGGTCGAACGAGGCCTGTTGCATCCAGGGCAGGCTGTCGCGATCGTAGAGCTTGCGAAATTCGGCGATCGCGGCCGCGAGCCAGTCGCGGGTAAAGTCCGGGTTGCGTGCATAGCGCCGCACGAGGATGCGCGCCCAGGAGGCCGAATCGAACGACACCGACGCACCGTCACTGAGCGCAAAGACGCCCTTGCGCGAACGATGAAAGCTGTCCTCGTTGCGCTGACCCTCGAAAACCTTTGGCACCGTGAAGGCCAAAGGCAGCCGCGACTTTTGCTCCACGGCGCAATTCATCTATCGGCGACCAGCTTCGGGCGGGTGCCGATCTCGAAAAAGTCGACGATGCATTGCGGATCGCCGTTGAAGATGAAGCCGCGCGAGCCGTCGGCGACCGTATACCCCTTGTCGCCGGCAAGGGTCGCCAGATGCGCCGGCAGCGGGCTCGACATCCGAAACAGCGTCTTCGAGTACTCGTCCTGAAGCCCCGCATCCGCTGTGGGAAAGACGATTTCTCCCCCACCGCCGCTGGCCACGTGCAGATTGAACAACAGTGCCTGGCCATGCTGTGTCGAGAGCTGGCGCAATTGCTCCGCCGCCTCCTCAGGCGCGCCGTCGGTCGATTGCCCGTCGGTCACGTGCAGAATGGTCGGCGGATAGGAGCCGGGATGCCGCTCGCACCAGTCGGCCACCGTCTCGATGGTCTTGCTGAGCGCGGCGCGCATTGGCGTGCCGCCGGCGCTCTTCGGATCGAACCAGATCGGAAACTTGGTCTTCAGCTCAACGATACCTCCGGCACCGTCGTCCACCTTTTTCTTGCGCTCCTCGACGCGCAGCGTGTGCTCGCTGATAGCCTGGATCGGATGCACGATGCCTTCCGAGAGAGCGCCGCCGAACCCGGTCGTCACCTCCGATCCGCCGTAGGCGATGACGCCGACGTCGAAATAGTTGCGCACGCCGTCGGCCTTCGAGCAACTGGTGACCAGCGTATAGAGCGTCTTGTTCAGCACGTCGGCCACGAAGTTGGCCTTCGATCGGCCCGCTTCCGTCATTTCGTCCATTGATCCGGACTGGTCGATGACGAAGAGAAAGCAAGTCGGATGTTCCCTGCTGATTTCAGCCTCGTATGGCATGGTCTCCCTCGCGTGCAAGATCTGAACAAAATGGGACGCTAACGATCGGCAGCCACAGCCGGCCGGGTGCCGATGTCGAAGAAATCGGCGATATCCTCTATTCCGGCGTTGAACACGAAAGCGCGGGCGCCGGGGCGGACGTCGTGACCCTTGCTGGCGGCGGCCTCCACCGCGTGCGGCGGCAGCAGGCTCGACATCCGAAACAGCGCCTTGCCGAAGCGATCGGCGATGGCACGCTCGTCGTTGGGAAAGATCAGCGGCTTTCCGTCGCCGGCGTCGACGTGGAGGTTGAACAGGAGGCAGCTGCCGTCGCTTGTGCCGAGCTTCTTGAGGCGATCCGCGATCGGCTCCGGATTACCGTCGGACGGATGACCATCCGTCACGTGCAGGATGGTCGGCGGATAGGTCGCCGGATGTGCGGCACACCAGTCCTCGAGAATCTCGATGGCGGCGGTAAGCCCTGCGCACATGGTGGTCTTGCCGCCGCTCTTTGGCTCGAACCAGATCGGAAACCGCACCGATTGCTCCACGACATCGCCGTTGAGCCCGGCGACCTTCTTGGTCCGCGTCTCGACGCGCAGCGGCGCATCCGCAAGACAGGAGACCGGATGCAGCATGTTGCCTTTCAGGCCGGCATGAAAACCGCTGTGCGCGGTCTCTCCGGAGTAGGCGACCACGGCGACGTGGAAATAATCGCGTACGCCGTCCGCCTTCGAGCAACTGGTAATGAGTGTGTAGAGCGTCTTGTTGAGCACATCCGCCACAAAGGCGGCCTTGCTCTGTCCGCTGGTCAATCGATGGCTCATGGACGTTGACTGATCCATCACCATGACGATCGCGGTTGGTGACGCGCGACTGATTTCCGCCTGATAACTCATGCCCTGCACCCTGACTGACGCACGCGCGCCGACCCCTCGCGGTCTGATGGCCGCAAGATGCGAGAATCTTCCGTAGACACCCGGATGGCGCGTGCCTGGTAACCTGACTGGATTCCCTCCGGCCCCAGCAACGCGCAATTCGCACCTTGGTTCCGTGGGCACCACGAAGTTTAGTTTTGATCGGTCCCCGGGCGACGCTGAACGCAGGCACATCGACGGGTGCAGGCAGAACTTCTAGAACGTCGTCAGCGCCGTGCACGCATCGACGGGAATGTAGCTGTTGAACTCCCGCTCCGCATCGAACTCGGCGCTCACGGGTGCGCCGTCACGCGACATGTAAACGAGTGCGTCAGCAGCGAGCCGACGTCGGGACCGAAGCCGCGGGGCACAATCGAAAGGCCGTTCAGCGACATGATCCTGACGGCCTGCGGATCGCGAAAGGCATAGATCAGGGGCTGGTATCGCGCTCGCCGATCGCGTCATCCATCTCGGCGAGCCGGCGGCCCCACCGCCGCCATCCACCGTCCGCGCACTGCCGGCGTGGTGGTTCCACGCGCCGGCCTCAAAGTTGCGCGAATCGTCACGGCGTCGCATGCAATAAGGTCTGGAGCGGCCGACGAACGGCACATGTAATGCGCATCTTCTATTTCAGCCTCGGTTGGGTGATGGTCGGGCTTGGTGTGCTCGGCCTGATACTGCCGCTGATGCCGGGGGCGGTTTTCCTGATCATTGCAGCGTGGTGCTTTGCGCGCTCCTCGCCGCGGCTGGAGACGTGGCTGCTCGAGCATCCGAAATTGGGCAAGCCGCTGCGCGATTGGCGGGCCGCCGGGGCGATCCCGCGTTCGGCCAAGATCATCGCCTGCGCCGGCATGACGATGGGGTTTGTCGTATTCTGCTACAGCGTCGCTCCGTCGCTGCCGCTTGCCGCCGGCGTGGCGGTCGGTTTTCTCGCCTGTGCTGCCTACGTCGTGTCGCGACCAACCGCGGTCGACGAGATACCGCCGTCTAGCGCCGAAGCTGAACGGATGAAGCGCGGTTCGCCTCGGCCGCATGCCGGCCCTGATCCGAACGCGCCTTGCGTAGCCGAGCGTCCCGAAGGATGCTTGCGGCTTCCGCCCGCCCCACCAAGGAATCCCCCATGACCGTCGACACCACCGCCGCCACCGACCGCCTCATGCGCTTTCTCGCCATCGAGGGCGTGACCGGAAAGGAGGCGGCGATCGGGCGCGACATTCGCGCGGCGCTAACGGAGAGCGGCGTGCCCGATGATGCGATCCGGCTCGACGATGCCAATACGCGCATTCCGGTGCCGACCGAGACGGGCAACCTCATCGTCGATCTGCCCGGCCGCGGCGCGATGCACAACCAGCCGCGCATCCTGTTCATGACCCATATGGACACCGTGCCGCTGTGCGCCGGCGCCAGGCCGAAGATAGCCAGGCGCAAGATCGTCAATGAGGCGAAGACGGCGCTGGGCGGCGACAATCGCTGCGGCTGCGGCGTGCTGGTGACGCTGGCGGCCGAGCTCGAGAAGCAAAAACTCGATCATCCGCCGATCGCGCTATTGTTCTGCGTGCGCGAGGAGAGCGGGCTTTACGGCGCGCGCCACGTCAAGCTCGAAGAGCTCGGCTCGCCGGTCATGTGCTTCAACTATGACGGCGGCTCGGCCTCGAATGTCACGATCGGCGCGGTCGGCGCGGATCGCTGGCAGGTCGAGATCTTTGGCCGCGCCTCGCATGCCGGCGTCGCGCCCGAGCGCGGCATCTCTTCGACCATGATCCTGGCGCTGGCGCTATCGGAGGTGAAGGCCGGCGGCTGGTTCGGCAAGGTGGTGAAGGGCAAGCGACAAGGCACCAGCAATGTCGGCCCCGTCACCGGCGGCGAGGGCAGGCCGGCGGGCGATGCCACCAATGTCGTCACCGACTATGTGCATGTGCGCGGCGAAAGCCGCAGCCACGATGCGAAATTCTTCAAGGAGATCACCAAGGCCTACAAGGCGGCGTTCGAGAAGGCGGCAAAACGCGTCAAGAACAGCGACGGCAAGACCGGCCGCGTCAAGTTCAAGGCCGAGACCGATTATTATCCATTCCGCCAGAAGGAGAGCCTGCCGGTGGTCAAGCGCGCGATGGCGGCGGTGTCCGAAGTCGGCGGCACGCCAAACATCCGCGCCGCCAATGGCGGGCTCGATGCGAACTGGATGGTCCGCCACGGCATTCCCACCGTGACCTTCGGCGCAGGGCAGAACGAGCCGCACACGATCGACGAATGGATCAATCTCGACGAATACGACCGTGCCTGCGCGTTGGCGGTGCAGCTCGCGACGATGCGGTGAGGGGCGATACAGGGCAAACAAAAAGCCCCGGCAAGGGCCGGGGCCAAGTCAGGGGAGGAAACGCCGGAGCCTCTTAGAAGGCATCCCAATTTTCAGCCGGAAGAGGACCGGTGTAGCTCGCCAATAACTCGGTTGGGTTGATCGACGAAACGTAGCTGGCGTGCGTGGAGGTCAGCATCGTGTGAGACCAGACGAATACCGCCGTAGCGACTGCTGCGATTGCACCGATCGAGAAAAACAGCTTACGCATCATTATCTCCTCGTTTGCAAAATCGATCTCGTAAATCGATGCAGCGATCGTGCCCGAGTCGTGTTTCGGGAATTTGCTGTCGCAAGGCGAAAGTGATGTCGTTGCAGAATTGCTCGCTTCGCCGCTCGGGTTCCTTCGAAGCGCGCCGGAAATAATTTCGCGGGACCTGGCCCGGATTTCGTCGGAACCAGGCAACGAAACCTCTTCACGGAACCGGGAGCGCGCCGGCCATCGGACGCAAGCGCTGTCCCGCGAATGCTATGTGGATGCCGCCGCGTCGCGCGTAATTCCGCGCGACGATATGTGTTGTCGCAAAGACTTCACCAACCCACCACGCGGAAAGCCGCCACCGACACAAAATCAATCCGATTGCGACACAATGTCGGCGAGTAGCGCTGAGACGCTGCTCGCGCTTTCGTTCGCTGCAATAACAACAATGCAATCGGAGGGGACCCGATGCAGGCGATTGCTGACATCACCACAGGATTGCACCGATTCCATGCCGTCCACACCGCGTCGAAGCGCGGCGTGGCGGCAGCCCTGGCGCTTGCGGCGGTTGCGTGGCCGCTGGATGCGCAGCGCGCCCTCGCCGCAGGGCCGGGCGATGCCGAAATCCGCATCGGAAACACCATGCCCTACAGCGGCCCCGCGGCCGCCTATGGCATCATCGGCAAGGTCATCTCGGCCTATTTCGACAAGGTCAACGCCGAAGGCGGCATCAACGGCCGCAAGATCAAGTTCATCTCCTATGACGACGGCTACAATCCCGCCAAGACGCTGGAATTGACGCGCAAGCTTGTCGAGGAGGACAAGGTGCTGCTGACCTATGCGGGGCTCGGCACCGATCCGATGGCAACCGTCCAGCCCTATTTGAATGCCAACAAGGTGCCGCAGCTGTTCGTCGCCTCGGGGGCTACGATGTGGGACCGGCCACGCGAGTTTCCGTGGACCACCGGCTTCCAGCCGAGCTACCAGGCCGAAAGCCACATCTATGCGGAATACCTGCTGGAGAACCATCCGCGGGGCAAGATCGCGATCCTTTTTCAGGACGACGCCTTCGGCAAGGATTATGTCAAGGGGCTGAAGGACGGGCTTGGCGGCAAGATACCGATCGTCGCCGAAGCCCCGTACAAGGTCTCGGACACCACGATCGATGCGCAGATCGCCAAGCTCAAGGCGTCGGGCGCCGATGTCTTCTTCGATGTGGCCACGCCGAAATTCACCGTGATGGCGATCAAGCGCGTGGCCGAAATCGGCTGGAAGCCGGTCCACATCATCTCGACGGTGTCGAGTTCGATCTCGGCGGTGATCCAGCCGGCCGGCTTCCAGAACGCCGAAGGCATCTTGTCGGCGGCATATACCCTGCAGGGCGAGGACCCGGCGATGGCCAACGATCCGGCCTATCGCGAGTACAACGCCTTCCTCGAGCGCTATGCGCCGAGCGCGAGCAAGGCGAATTCCCTGACGGTTTATGGCTACATATCCGCCAGGACGATGGTCGAGGTCCTCAAGCGAAGCGGCGACGACCTGTCGCGGGAAAACATCATGCGGCAGGCGGCCTCGCTCAAAGGCCTGGAAATTCCGATGCTGCTGCCCGGCGTCACCATCAACACCAGCCCGAATGACTACGCCCCGCTCGAGCAGATGCAGGTGATGCAGTTCACGGGCGGAAAATGGGAGCGCAGCGGGCCCGTGCGCAGCGGCATCGATGCCGGCAGCGTCAGCGATTCCTTCAAGTCGATCTTCCGCTACGGCACCGCCAAACGCGATCTGGCCAATCAGGTCAACGCCAACACGGTGAGCCTGGTGACGGGATCGTTCGGCTCGACCTATGCCCAGATCGGCGCCGATATGGCTTCGGTGCTCGACAGCGGCGCGAACCTGCGGGTGCTGCCGGTGATGGGCCGCGGCTCGGTGCAGGCGGTGGCCGACATCCTGCTGCTCAGGGGCATCGATGCCGGAATCGTGCGCAAGGACACGCTCGCCTATCTCGACCGCAAGGACTTTGCCAAGGACATCCGCAACCAGTTCGTTTACGTCGCAAAGATGTTCAATGAGGAGATGCACGTGCTGGCGTCGCGCTCGATTGCCAGCATGAAGGATCTCGACGGCAAGACCGTGGTGGTCGATCTGCCTGATTCATCGACCTTCGTGACTGCGATCAACGTGTTCGAGCGGCTCGGCATCAGGCCGCATCTCATCTATATGGAGCCGCGCCTGGCGCTCGACATGCTGCGCAACGGCGAGGTCGATGCCGTCGTGGCGATCGAGGGCAAGCCGCTGACCTGGCTGAACCAGATCAGCGACCGCAATCTGCATCTGGTCCCGGTCGAATACGCCAAGACCCTGCAGGAGGACTATCTGCCCTCAAAACTGTCCGCAGCCGACTATCCGAATCTGGTCTCAGAGGGCCGTCACGTCGACACTATTGCCGCCGAGGCCGTGCTTGCCGCCTACAACTGGGCGCCGAACACCGACCGCTATCGCCGGCTGCAGCTTCTGGTCGATCAGCTCTTCACCGGAATCGAGCGGCTGCAGCGGCCGCCATTCCACCCGAAGTGGAAGGAGTTCGCGGTGCGGGCGCAGGTCGCCGGCTGGACCCGCTTCCGCGCGGCGCAGGAATGGCTCGACCGCAACATGCCGCCGACGGCGGCGGTGTCGCAGGCCTCCGGCGCAGTGCCTTCGCCCGAGATCGCGCCACGCGAGCGCGATGCGCTGTATCGCCAGTTCCTGGAATGGCACGACAAACGCGCCAAGGCCAGCAGCCGCTGACCGAAAGGCGAGGGGCGTCCCGGTAACGTGACTAGTTTCCGAACCGATAATTGAGGCCGGCCCGCACGACGTTGAGGTTGATGTCGCCGAAGTTGTTTGTGAATGTGGCTGATCGCCCGGCGGCGGCGTTGATCCCGATCACGGGGCTGCTCACCGTGCTGGAATTGAAGCGCGCATAGAGGTATTCGAGCTTCACACTCCAGCAGCAGCCCCACGGCGCCGCTTCGATGCCGGCACCGACCGTCCAGCCGAGCTTGGTGTCGGAGAACGAGGCGACCTGCAGATCACTGAACCCGGGCTCGATGAAGGTCTGGGCGAAATCGACGCGCAGCGCGGCGAGGCCGCCGGTGGCGTAGAACAGCGCGCGATCGTGCGCGTAGCCCACACGTCCGCGCGCCGTCGCCAGCCACTTCTTGGAATCGTCCACGGTTATCAAGTACGAGCCGGCGCCGTTCGAAAAGGGGAACTGACCGCCGAAGCGCGCGCCCTGGTCGAACCAATTGAAATCTCCCTCAACGCCCCACACGACCCGGCCGTTCTGCAGGTTGCAGCCGGCTTGCACGCCTCCGGTGAAGCCGCTGCTGTCGAGCGAGCCGGTCCCGGTCGCCTCGACGCCCGGGATGACTATCGGGTTGAAGTAGGCCGCTGCGCCGGCGCCGTTGGTGATCGCGAGGCGGTTGTGGGCATCTTGCCAACCGTAGCCGGCATTGCCGCCGATGTAGCAGCCGGTCCAGCTATAGACGACCGGCGGCGGAGCCTTGACCGCCATCCGTGCCTTGACCGGCATATCCGCGGCAAAACCGGGGACAGCGATAAGGCCAGAGAGCACCAGCCCCGCCACAAATCTGATTATCATGGTCCAACTCCAAGAGTATTCCATCGAAGGCAATTGCGATTGCCGCGGTCACGCACTTAGGCAGACGGAAGCTAGGGGAACTTGTAGTTGATGCGCAGGCGCGCAACGTCGGTCGTCAACTGGCTGCGCACGACGCAGGTGTTCGCAGGCTGGGCCGGGTTGCAGGCATTGTTGCCGTTGGCCAATACAATGTTCGCGTCGCGGTCCTGATACACGGTGTGAAGGTACTCGCCGCCAATGATCCAGTTCGGACTCAGGGCGTACTCGACGCCGGCTCCGATCACGCCGCCCCAGAGCACACCACTCTTGTTGGCGGTGGTTCCGGTGGGAGCACCGAAATTGACGACGTTGGTTCGATTGTCGAATTCGATCCCGGTCTGCCTGACGTCGGCCCAGGCGGCGCCGGCCGTGACATAAATCAGCGCGTTGCTGACAACCAGACCGCCGCGGGCGCGGATCGTTCCGCTGATATCCGCCTGGGTGCGGACTCGCATCGCGAAAGGATCATTGGCACCGATGATCGACTCCTTGAACGCGCTGTTGCCATTCACGTCTGCTTCGATGCCGACGAGGCCGGCGCCGAACTGATAGTTGTAGCCGACCTGCGCACCGCCGGTGAAAAAGCCGGCGGTGGGAGTGGCGGACGAGCAGTAGAAGCAGGGATCGTCGAAGCGGGTCGAAGCCATGCCGCCGCCGAAATTGCCGCCGATGTAGAAGCCGGTCCAGCTGTAGACTGCAGCTGCCGGCGCGGCCTTGTAGACGGGCGCGAGGTCCGCCGCGGAGCCGGTGACCGTGGTGGCCACAAAAAGAGCGGCAGCGGCCGCCAGAGTGGTTCTCATCGGAAGTCTCCCCAAAAATCATCGAAAAACGTTGAGGCAAGGGCGCTTGCCACGGCGATGAACTTAGGCAGAGGGCGCGAGTCCCGGCCTCTCCCGAATGGGAGAGACGGACGGCGAATGGCGGTGATGTCCGCTGCTTTCAGCCCGACTGTTGGCAAAAAGCCACACAATTGCGCTGTCAACCCACGACAACCGCCAGCTGTTGCGTGCATGCGAGCCGCATATAGGATTGCCGGCGGGTCCTGCCGATTGTTTTTCCGGCCGATCGCGCCGCAATGAATTTGGAGTAGTGATTCATGAATCTTGATCGGGATCTCCTTCGTGCCGTCGAGGCGCTGAATGCCGCGCCGCTGCAGGCGGACGGCTGGACGCAGGCGCTGGAGCAGATCGCCGACGTCATGGAGGCCGGGCACGCCATCCTGCTGACGCAGCCGGAAGAGCCCGTGAAATCGCCCTTCTGCGCCGCGGCTCGTCTCGACGAGCGCGACTTTGCGCGCTCCGTCCTTGCGGCACAGCATTGCGATGCGGGCGCGCTTGAGTCGGATGTCCTGCCGACCGGCAGCGTAGTGTGGCGCTCAGCAGTGATCAACGACAGCGACTACGAGCGCGACACGCACTACAACGAGGTGGTGCGGCCACTGAACGGGTTCTACGGCCTGTTCGTGCAGCAGCGCGTTGCCGGCACGCGGTTCGTGGTGGGTATATGCCGGCCGCGGCAGGCTGCGGATTTCGAGCCCGCTCGGGGACTCCTGCTGGAGCGGCTGCTGCCTAGTCTGGGCACGTCGATCGCGCTCAGCCAGCGGATCGGCGAGGCGGATGCCAGCATCGGCGGCCTTGGCCAGGCGCTCGCCCGTTCGCGCGACGGAGTTATCCTGCTTGACGGCAAGGGCCGCTGCTGCTTCGCCAACGCGCGGGCGAGCAGCATCGCCGGCGAGAACGACGGCCTGGTGCTGGACGACACGGGCGTTGCGGCGGCGATCTGGAGCGAGACGCTTCGCCTGCGCGGAGCGATCGCAGCGGCAGCCGCCGACGCAACGGTCGAGACCGTAAACTTGCTGCTGCCCCGCCCGTCACAGCGCCCGCCGCTGATCGCGACCGTGATGCCGGTCCGGCGGTTCGATCTTGCGATTGCCGGCGCAAGCACGCCGCACGTCGCGGTGTTCGTCCGGGAGATGGATGCGCTGCCGCGGGTGGACCTGCGGCTTCTTGCCGACATTTTCGGACTGACGCGTCGCGAAAGCGAGATCGCCGCCATGCTCGCGGCCGGGCACAACCTCGACCACATCGCCGCTGCGCTGCAGCTTGGCGGCGGTACCGTGCGCTATCACCTCAAGAACGTGTTCGAAAAGACCGGCATGCGCAACCAGGCCGGACTGGTCGCCCTGATTCGCGGCATGGCCGACCTCTAGGGCCGCGGCCGCTTGCGCCGAAGCAACGCAGCAGGCAATACGGTGAGGCCAAACATGGCGGCCACACCTGCCAGCGCCACCGCGCCGTTGACCGCGAGATAGCGCGGCAGCGAGAAGATGGCCCGCATCTCGCCGCCGTCGCGCAGCGCATCCTGCTCGCGGTGGCACTGCAAGGCATCGTCGATGTCCTTCGTATCGACCTTCAACCCGAGCACATCGCGCGCCTCGACTTGGGTCTCGAAATAGCGGCAGTTCTTCGAGCTCTCGAGTTTCGCCGCGATCTCCGCCCGCTGCTCGGGCGAGAGCGCGATCCAGACTTGTGCGTTGGCGCCGGGTTGCGAAGTGCCGGCCGCGAAAGGCGCCGCAATCCCGACCATGACGGCGAGCCCAAGGGCAGTTGGCGAAGGCCTCATGCCGCCCCCCGGTTGATGCTGTCGGCGAACGTACCACTGCGAGCGGCATGAACAACGATCGAATTGCCGTCCTTGCGCGCTGCCGCATCGCGGCAACATCCGTATGGCGTCATGCCGCCGGTGCAGTACTCGCCGCCGAAAAATAGTATATTCGGCTCCCCCAGAACGCCGCGGGAGTTCCCGCGTCTGAAGACAAAAGCTCTGAAGGAAATCGCCATGTCGGCCCTGCCGCTTACCGGCATCAAGATCATCGACCTCACGCGCGTGCTTGCCGGGCCGCTGTCGGCGCAGATGCTGGCCGATCTCGGCGCCGAGGTGATCAAGATCGAGCGCCCCGGCGGCGGCGACGACGCCCGCGCCTTCGGCCCGCCTTACCTGAAAGACCCGGCAGGCAAGGCGAACAACAACAACTCCTTTTATCTGTGCGCCAACCGCAACAAGAAGTCGGTCACCGTCAATATCGCGAGCGCCGAGGGCCAGGAGATCGTCCGCGAGATCGCGAAAAGCTGCGACGTCTTCATGGAGAATTACAAGGTCGGCGACCTCAAGCGCTACGGCCTCGATTATGCGGCGATCAAGGCGATCAACCCTTCCATCATCTATTGCTCGGTCACCGGCTTCGGCCAGACCGGGCCGTACGCGACGCGCGCCGGCTATGACGCGATCCTGCAGGCGATGGGCGGCCTGATGAGCGTCACCGGACATATTGATGGCGAACCCGGCGCGGGCCCGATGAAGGTCGGCCCGTCCATCGTCGACTACATGACCGGCATGAATTCTTCGATCGGCATCCTCGCCGCGCTCTATCACCGCAAGATGACCGGGGAGGGCCAGCATGTCGACGTCTGTCTGTTCGACACCGTGATCGCTTCGCTGTCGCATTGGGCGCAGATCTATCTCGTCAGCGGCCAGACCCCGCCGCGGCGCGGCACCTGGGGCAATGGCGGCATGCCGGCCGGCGTATTCCGCTGCACCGACGGCGAATTGATGCTGGTGGTCGGCAATGACGGCCAGTTCGCGCGCACCTGCGAGGTGCTGGGCCGGCCGGAGCTGGCGAGCGATCCAAAGTTCATCAAGAACAACGACCGCGTCACGCACGGCAAGGAGATCATGGCGATCTTCGCCGGTCTCTTCCTGACGAAGCCGGTTGCCTACTGGCTGGATGAGCTGGAGAAGGCCGGCGTGCCCTCCGGCCCGATCAACGACTTCTCGCAGGTGTTTGGCGATCCGCACGTGCAGTCGCGCGGCATGCGGGTCAAGGTCGACCATCCCTTCGAGCCGGACCTCTCGCTGATCCGCAACGCCATCACCTTCTCCGGCACCCCCGTGAAGGAATACCGCGCCCCGCCGCTGCTCGGCGCCCACACGAGCGAGGTGCTGGCGGCCATCGGCTACGACGACGCGAAGGTGAAGGGGTTGAAGGAACGCAAGATCATCTGAGGAAATGCCTCGCGATCAGCGCAGGCCCTGCCGGTCGAGCACGATCCGATGGATCTGGATCGCTTCCGGCAATTCCATCAGGAACTCGGGATCGCGGGCGAGATGGTGGACCCTGGTCGGCTCGCCCCTGGTGAAGGCCGTCATCGAGTCGAGGTCGCTCCAATAGGAGATGGTGGTGAACCAGCTTTCGTCCTTGCGGTCCTCGCGAAACAGCTGGACGCCGAGCGCCGTCTTCTCCAGCGGCGGGATTCCATCCGTCTTCAGATAGGCCTCGTAGCGGTCGGCGGCGTCGGGCCGGGTCCGGCCGCGCCAGATGCGCGCAATCGTCGGCTGCGTTGGCATTGTCATTCCCCTGGATTGTCGCAGGCTCGGAGTTGCAACGGTCGGACTGGCTTCTGCGTTCCTCGCCGGGCATCGGCACGACGAGGCGAAGGTTAAGGCGTTGAAGGAGCGGAAGATCCTCTGGCCGGCCACGCCGTCGCCTCAAAGGCGTCGCAAAACCTTTCAACTCGTAATAGTAGGTTCCCCGGGTGTCCCCGATCAAACGAGGCCCCGCATGAGCTGTCCTGGTTCGAGGCCCTCCAGCGGTCGCGTTCTACTGATTTTCGCGCACGCATTGGCCGCTATCGTTGTCGCCTTTTCGGCCGTGGTTGCCAGCGCGCAGGCGCATGATGTGCAGGTCGATCCTCGCATCGGCTGCGACACGATCGGCATGGCGCCGCCGCCCGATCTCAGCGAGCCCGACAACATCGATTTCTTCAAGCGGCGGCTGCTTTATTACCGCTGCACGGCCTATGACAAGGACATCGCCGACGTGCTCGGCAAGGCGCTGAAATGGGTCGCGGCCCGCGCGCCGGAAGTGCAGCGTCCGGCGATCGTGCTCGATATCGACGAAACCTCGCTGTTCAACTGGCCGCGCATCTACCAGCAGGGCTATGCCTTCTTCTCGACCTTCCCGGGTGTCGATGACTGCAGCTTCGCCAAAGTCGGCGACCTCTGCGGCGATCTCGACTGGCAGAAGGCCGGCTATGCGAGAGCCATCGGCCCGACCCTGAAGCTCTACAAGTTCGCGCGCTGCATCGGCCAGCCGGAGCCCTGCAAGAAGATCGACGTCTTCTTTGTCACCGGACGCCGCGAGAAGGAATACAAGGGCGAGATGCCCAGCGTCTGGACGCTGCGCAACCTCGAGGCCGAAGGTTTTACCGGCATCGAGCGCGATCACCTCTATATGCGCGATCCCCATTCGGAAGGATCGGCCTCGATCCACAAGATCCCGGCGCGGGCGGCGATCGAGAAGATGGGCTTCACCATCATCGCCAATATCGGCGACCAGAAGAGCGATCTCGAAGGCGGCTATGCGGAGATGACCTTCAAGATACCAAATCCGTTCTACTTGATCGAGTGAGGTTGCGGCAGGGACACTTCGATATTGGACGAAACATGATGGCGGCAAAACTGCTATGATCCGCCATCGATAGTTCCGAGGGTGTCCCGCCATGAAACGCGAAGCGCCGCGCGTCGAGCCGATCTCCACCTGGATGGAGCGTTTCAAGGCGCCGGCGGTGCCGGTGACGCGTGCCGGCAACATGGTGTTCGTGTCAGGTCTTCCGCCGTTCGATCCCGAAACCGGCGAGGTTCTCGCGGGCGCCCCGATCGAGCGGCAGACCGAGCGCGCCATGGAGCAGATGAAGCTGTGCCTTGAGGCCGCCGGCGCCTCATTCGACAACGTCATGAAGTGCAACGTCTACTGCACTGCGCCCAGGCATTTCCCCGGCGTCAACGCGGTCTATGCGCGCTACTTCCCGGAAAATCCGCCGGCGCGGATTTTCGTCTGCGTCCCGGAATGGTTTGGTCCGTTCGATATCGAGATCGACTGTATCGCAGTCCTCTAGATCACAGATCCTGCCGGGTCAGCCGCCCGTGCAGCACGGCCGGCCGGGCGGGCGGCGTGCTTTTTGCTTCGCCGCCGGTCAGCGCCATCACCGACACCGAGACCACGCGCTCGATGATCGCCTCGACATCGCCGAGGTCGCACTTGCCCTCCGACAATTTGGTCAGCCGCTCCTTTTCGCGGATGGTGTGGTGGCTCATCGCCAGCGCAAAGTGCAGGCCCCAATAAAGCTCGGCCTCGTCGTAACCGGGTAGCGCCCGGCGCATCGCGGCGGCGAATTTACGCAAGTGGTCGATCTCGCGATTGCGGATGCGGCGGATCGGCGGCACCGTCTCGATCGACGCCCGGATCATGAAGCGCGCCGCCGCCGAGCTTTCGTGGTCGCGGGCGAGGCAGCCGCGCAGCGGCGGGCCCACCAATGCGCGGAAGATCGCGTCGATGCTGGCGCGTCCGCCGCCGGCGGCTTCCGCCGCCTTCAATTCGGCAAGGCGTTCGCGGTTGCCCGCGATGCTGCGCGTGACGAACAATTCAGCGATCAATTCGTCCTTGGAGCCGAAATGGTAATTCACCGCCGCCAGGTTGACGTTGGCCTCGGCGACGATGTCGCGCAGCGTGACGTCGCCAAAGCCGCGGTCGGCATAGAGCCGCTCGGCGGCGGCGAGGATGGCGGAACGGGTCTGATCGGACGGCATGGGTGACCCCCGCATCGGGAGTTGCAATTCAAACACTTGTATGAAACTATCGTTTGAAGGGCGGCAAATGTCAATGCTGCTGCACGCGCGTCGCAAGCTTTATGGCTTGCCGGGGCGGGCGGCGGTCGGACAGTTGCGGCCGACGGTTTTGCGAAGTGAAAAAAGCGAGGAGCGTCCGATGGATTTCACCTTATCCACGAAGCAGAAGGAATGGCTCGACCGGGTTGTTTCCTTCATGAACAAGCACGTCCGCCCGGCGGTGCCGATCTACAAGCAGCAGGACGAGGAGGGCGCGCGCTGGAAGGTGATCCCGATCCTGGAGGAGCTGAAGGCCAAAGCCAGAGCCGAGGGCCTCTGGAACATGTTCATGCCGCCGAACCCGCACGAGGATGACGAATTCCGCGGCGCGGGATTGACCAATCTGGAATACGCGCTGCTGTCGGAAGAGATGGGCCGCATCTCCTGGGCCTCGGAAGTCTTCAATTGCTCCGCCCCCGATACCGGCAACATGGAAGTCTTGATGCGCTACGGCACCAAGGAGCAGAAGCGCAAATGGCTGCGCCCGCTGATGGACGGCGAGATCCGCTCCGCCTTCCTGATGACGGAGCCGGCGGTCGCGTCCTCCGACGCCACCAACATCGAGACGCGGATCGAGAAGCAGGGCGATCACTACGTCATCAACGGCCGCAAATGGTGGTCGTCCGGCGTCGGCGATCCCCGCTGCAAGATCGCGATCCTGATGGGCAAGACCGATTTCAACGCCGCCAAGCATGCGCAGCAGTCGCAGATCCTGGTGCCGCTGGATACGCCCGGCATCAAGGTGGAAAAAATGCTGCCGGTGTTCGGCTATGACGATGCGCCGCACGGCCACGCCCAGGTGCTCCTGGAGAACGTCAAGGTGCCGGCCTCCAACATGCTGCTCGGCGAGGGCCGCGGTTTCGAGATCGCGCAGGGCCGCCTCGGTCCGGGCCGCATCCATCACTGCATGCGCACCATCGGCAAGGCCGAGGAAGCGCTGGAGAAGATGGTCAAACGCCTGTCGTCGCGCACCGCGTTCGGCAAGAAGATCATCGAGCATTCGGTATGGGAACAGCGTATCGGCGAGGCCCGCACCGACATCGAGATGAACCGGCTACTGTGCCTGAAGGCCGCCGACATGATGGACAAGGTCGGCAACAAGACCGCGCAGCTCGAAATCGCCATGATCAAGGTGGCCGCGCCCAACATGGCGCTGAAGATCATCGACCAGGCGATCCAGGCCTATGGCGGCGGCGGCGTCTCGGATGAAGCGGGTCTCGCCCGCGATTATGCCTCAATCCGCACACTCCGCCTCGCCGACGGCCCGGACGAGGTGCATAACCGCGCCATTGCCAGACTTGAACTTCGGAAGTATCAAAACGCTCCGAGGCACTAACGGGAACGCCCACGCGGCGCTCCCCAAGAAACTCTTTAGGGAGCGTCAGCGTGAACGACGGCGTCAGGAAGGACGAGGAATTCTCAGGCACACGGGAAGTCGAGGAGCGCCATCGCGTCAACGAGGCGAACCTTGCGAAGTGGATGTCCGAGAACGTCGAGGGCTTTGAAGGCCCGCTGACCGTCCTGCAGTTCAAGGGCGGTCAGTCCAACCCGACCTACCGGCTCAACACGCCCGGCCGTTCCTATGTGATGCGCCGCCGCCCGTTCGGTAAGTTATTGCCGTCAGCGCATGCGGTGGACCGCGAGTTCCGCGTCATCTCGGCGCTCGGCAAGCAGGGGGATTTTCCGGTCGCGCGCGCCTATGCGCTCTGCATGGACGATGCCGTGATCGGCTCGGCCTTCTACATCATGTCGATGGAGGAGGGCCGGGTGTTCTGGGATCCGGCGTTGCCGAGCCAGACGCCGGAGGCGCGGCAAAAAATCTTCGCCAGCAAGATCGAGACGCTGGCCAAGCTGCACATGTACAATCCCGAGAAGATCGGTCTTTCCGACTTCGGCAAGCCCGGCAATTATTTCGCGCGCCAGATCGACCGCTGGACCAAGCAGTATCGCGCCTCGGAAACCCAGCACATCCCGGAATTCGAAAAGCTCGCCGAATGGCTGCCGAAGACGGTGCCGGCGCAGGAGCGCATCTCGATCGTTCACGGCGACTACCGTCTCGACAACATGATCTTCCACCCGACCGAACCGCGCGTGCTGGCGGTGCTGGACTGGGAATTGTCGACGCTCGGCGATCCCATGGCCGACTTCACGTATCTGTTGATGCAGTGGACCATGCCGGGCCTCGCCAATGTCGACCTCAAGGCGCTGAACATTCCGAGCCAGGCAGAGGCGGCAAAAATCTATTGCGACTACACCGGCATGGCGGTGCCCGACCTCAACTGGTATTTCTCCTACAATCTGTTCCGGCTCGCCGGCATCACCCAGGGCATTGCCGGGCGCATTCGCGACGGCACCGCCGCCAACGCCAAGGCCATCGAGTCGGCCAAGCGCACCGTGCCGCTGTCGCAGGCTTCGTGGGAATACGCACAGAAGGCCGGCGCGGTGTGAGCGGGCACTGATGGCTACGCACACGTAATTCGTCATACCCCGCAAATGCGGGGTATCCAGTACGCCGCAGCTTTTCCACTTTATCCCTGGCGTCGCTGGAATACTGGATCGTCCGCCTTCGCGGACGATGACAAGTGGTGAGCACGGCATCGCTTACCCAGGAAGCTGATTTGCATCCCCATTCCAACCTTCGCGGCAGCCTGTTCATGGCCGTCGGTATGGCAAGCTTCACGATCAACGACGCCATCACCAAGGAGATGTCGTCGGAGATGAATTTTGGCCAGGTGATGCTGGTGCGCGGCGTCTTTGCCATGCTGCTGATGGCGGCGCTGTTCTTCCGGCGCTCGAAGCTGCGCTCCGTCAGTTCGGCGATGGCAAGGCCGGTTGCGTTGCGCGTCGCCGCCGAAGTCGCAGGCACCATCGCCTTCCTCACCGCCATCGTGCATCTGCCGCTCGCCAACACCGCGGCGATCTTCCAGGCGTTGCCGCTCGCGGTCACGCTGGGCGCGGCGCTGTTTTTGCGCGAGCCGGTGGGCTGGCGGCGCTGGCTCGCGATCTCGGCCGGCTTCGTCGGCGTCCTCGTGATCATCAGGCCGGGACTGGCCGGCTTCAGTGAGTTCTCTTTGTACGCGCTGCTGTCGGTGGTCTTCTTCGCCGTGCGCGATCTCGCAACCCGGCGTATCCCCGCGCAGGTGCCGTCGCTGTTCGTCACCTTTGTCACCACCGTCGCCGTGATGATCATGGGCGCCTTCATCCTCTTTCCGCTCGGCGGCTGGACGCCGCTGTCGGCCAAGGGCGTTGGCCTGCTGGCGCTGGCCGCAGTCCTCATCCTCATCGGCTACCAATGCGTGATCATCGCGCTGCGCAGCGGCGACATCTCGGCGGTTGCGCCGTTCCGCTACACCGCGCTGTTGTGGGCGATCCTGCTCGGCTATCTCGTGTTCGGCGATGTGCCCGATGCCATGATGGCGGCGGGTGCGACGATCATCGTCGTGTCCGGCCTCTACACCTTCCACCGCGAGCGAAGACTTGCCCGGCGGCTTGCGGCAAGCGCATCCGCCGTGCCGCCGGAAGGCGTCTGAGTCTCCGCGGTTTGCCACGCCGCGGAATTATCCCGCCGGTATCTCGCGCAGCGCCCTGGCGCAATTTCGCCTTGCCGGGCCTGCGAGTTCGTTGTGGCGGCCTGCGAAAAAGCCGGTTACGGTTCTCACCAGCACCGCGACGACAAGCGGGCATCGCACAGGGAGGACGTAAGATGCAGCCAGGCAAATGGTTGACGGCGTTTCTTGCAATTGCGCTCGCGATCGCATTTGGCGGTCAGGCATCCGCGCAGCAGACCATCAAGGTGGCCTACACCGATCCGCTCTCGGGACCGTTCGCGCAGGTCGGCGACGCCAACCTGAAGCAGATGCAATACATCATCGACTTCATCAACGCCAAGGGCGGCGCGCTCGGCAAGAAGTTCGAGCTGGTGCCGTTCGACAACAAGTCGCAGCCCTCGGATGCGCTGATTGCGCTGAAGAGCGCGACCGACCAGAACATGCCCTTCATCATGCAGTGCAGCGGCTCCAACATCGCCGCCGCACTGATCGACGGCGTCAACAAGCATAACGAGCGCAACCCCGACAACCGCATCATCTACATCAACTGCGGGGCGGTCGCGACCGAGCTCACCAACGAGCAATGCAGCTTCTGGCATTTCCGCTTCGACCTCCACGTCGGCATGAAGGCCGAGGTGATGGTCCGCTCGCTGCCCAAGGACACCAAGAAGGTCTACCTGATCAACCAGGATTATCTGTTCGGCCAGTCGGTGCAGCGCGAGGTGAAGAACTATCTGGCAAAGCTGCGGCCCGACGTGCAGGTGGTCGGCGACGAGCTGATCCCGCTCGGCAAGATCAAGGACTTCTCGCCGTACATCACCAAGATCAACGCCTCCGGCGCGCAGGCGCTGCTGACCGGCAACTGGGGCCCGGACATGAACCTGCTGATCAAGGCGGGCGTCGATGCCGGCGCGGATCTGCGCTACTACACCTTCTACGCCCATCTCGCCGGCGGGCCGACCGCGATCGGCGCCGGCGGCGAGAACCGCGTGCTGGCGGTGATGGCGTTCAGCGAGAACGTGGCGCCGGAGATCGGCAACAAGGAAGCGGAAGAATTCACCAAGGGATTCCGCGAAAAGCACAAGTTCGACTTCTCCGCCGCCGGCTTCCGCACCATCTTCGAATATCTGCAAGGAGCGGTGAACAAGGCCGGCGCGGTTGATGCCACCAAGATCGCGACCGCGATGGAGGATCTCACCGTCAAGGATTTCCTCGGCTTCGACACCAGGATGCGCAAGGATGATCACCAGATCATCAGCGAATATTTTGTCGGCACTTTCAAGAAGGGCGTGAAGTACGACGCCGAAGGCACGGGCCTCGGCTGGGCCACCTCGGCGACGATTCAGGCCAAGGACGTCGACCAGCCCAATACCTGCAAGATGAAGCGCCCGACCGCTTCGTAGCGATCAGCCGCCCGCTCTCGGTAGCGAGAGCGGGCGCCGGCTTTGCGGGGACGGGGGGCGGGGGTGCAATGGAAGTCTTTGTCGTTTCGCTGTTGAACGGCCTCGTCTACGGCATGCTGCTGTTCATGCTGGCGAGCGGGCTGACGCTCATCCTGTCCATGATGGGCGTGCTCAATTTCGCGCATGCCAGCGCCTACATGCTGGGCGCGTATTTCGCCTACACCATCAGCCTCTATGTCGGCTTCTGGCCGGCGCTGGTCATCGCGCCGCTGCTGTGCGGGCTGATCGGCGCGGCCATCGAGATGTGGGGGCTGCGGCGCGTCCATCGCAACGGCCACGTCGCTGAACTCTTGTTCACCTTTGGCCTTGCGCTCTTGATCGAGAAGGGCGTGCAGATGACCTGGGGCCTGCTGCCGGTCCCGTATCGCATTCCCGAACTGCTCGACTTCCCCTTGTTCAGGGTTTACGGCACGCAGTTTCCGGCCTATCGCGCCTTCATGCTCTTGATCTCGGCGCTGATGTTCGGCGCGATCTGGCTTGGCCTGACGCGCACGCGCGTCGGCCTCGTCATCCAGGCCGCGCTGACCCATCCCGACATGGCCTCCGCGCTCGGCCACAACGTGCCGCGCATCTTCACCCTCGTGTTCGCCGCCGGCACCGCGCTCGCCGGCCTCGCCGGCGTCATCGGCGGCAACTACCAGGTCACCGAGCCCGCCATGGCCTTCACCATGGGGCCGATCGTGTTCGTCGTCGTGGTGTTCGGCGGTCTCGGCTCGCTGACCGGTTGCTTCATCGCCTCGATCCTGATGGGCCTGATCCAGACCTTTGCCGTGGTGTTCGACGTCTCCTTCGCCGATCTCCTCGCCAAATTCGGCTTCGTCGTGACATCGAGCACGCCGTTCCATGAGCTGCTCACCGTGACCTTGCCGCGGATCGGCGCGTTGCTGCCGTTCCTGATGATGGTGCTGATCCTGGTATTCCGCCCGCGCGGCCTGATGGGGACGCGTGACACATGAACATGCTGCGTCGTCATTGGCCCTGGTTGCTCGCCTTCGTTGTCCTGCTCGTGCTGCCGTTCCTGTTCTACGACTGGTCGAGGGGTCGTCATTCCGGCTTCGCGCTGATCTTGCTGAGCGAGATCGGCGTGATGGCGATCTTCGCGCTGTCCTACAACATGCTGATGGGGCAGGCGGGCCTGCTGTCGTTCGGACACGCGGTGCTGTTCGGCCTCGGCGCCTATTGCGCCGCGCATGTCGTGAACATGGTGAAGGCAGGCACCATCTGGCTGCCGACCGAGCTGGTGCCGCTCGCCGGCGGGCTCGGCGGCATGTTCTTCGGCTATGTGCTGGGCTGGCTGGTCACCAAGCAGCGCGCCACCGCCTTTGCCATGATCACGATGGGGCTGGGCGAGCTGGTATCGGCCTCGGCGCTGATGTTCATCGCGTTCTTCGGCGGCGAGGGAGGCATCAATATCGACCGCGTCATGAACACCAGCGTGCTCGGCGTCAGCTACTCTTCGTCATGGCAGGTCTATTGCCTGGTGCTGGTCTGGGCCTTCATTGCCGCCATCCTGATGAAGCTGCAGACCCAGACGCCGCTCGGCAGCATTGCCAATGCCACCCGCGACAATTTCGAGCGCGCCCAGTTCGTCGGCTACGACCCGCGCATGGTGCGTCTGCTGCAGTTCACGCTGTCGGGCTTCTTCGCCGGCATCGGCGGCGGCCTTTACGTGCTGATCTACGAAATCGTCACCTTCGACACGGTGTCGGCGGCGAAATCCGCCAACGCGCTGCTCGCCGTCTATATCGGCGGCGCCGGCGGCTTCTTCGGCCCGATCCTCGGCACCATCGTCGTGGTGCTGCTGCAGAGCGGCGTCAGCCTGCTCAGCAATGCCTGGCTGCTCTATGTCGGCGTGCTCTTCATCGTCATGGTGATGTATGCGCCGGGCGGCCTGATCGGGCTGATCTACATGCACATGCCGATCTGGCGGGCGGGGCGGCTACGCGACTTGCTGGTGCCCTACGCAAGGGCGGCGCCACCGGCACTGCTGGTGCTGGTCGGCTTCGTCTTCCTGGTCGAGCTAGCTTCCTTCACCACCATCGGCGCCGCGCAGGGCAAGAGGTTCACCATCGGCGGCAATGCCATCGATACCACCGCGCCGACGCCCTGGGTGATCGCGATCGGCTGTCTCGTGCTTGGCGCGCTCTGGCTGCGGCGCGAAGCGCACGCCTTCCGCCTGCGCTGGGACGAGCTGATGGAAGGCGCCAAGCGGCAGGCCGTGACCGATGACGCCAAGCGGCAGGAGGTGATGGCATGACCACGCCTGCCGTTGAACTCCGCGATGTGCGCAAGGCCTTTGGCCGCACCGAGATCATCCGCACCGTCAACCTCTCGATCCCGCATGGCGAGCGCCATGCCATCATCGGCCCCAACGGCGCCGGCAAGACCACGCTGTTCAATTTGATCTCCGGCCGTTTTCCAATCTCTTCCGGCTCGATCGCGGTGAACGGCCGGTCGATCGCCAATCTGGCGCCGCAGGAGATCAACCGCCTTGGGCTATCGCGCAGTTTCCAGATCACCTCGATCTTCCCGCGCATGACCGTGTTCGAGAACATCCGCTGCGGCCTGTTGTGGTCGCACGGCTATCGATATTCGTTCTGGAAGCTGCTGGGACGGCAGACCGAGCTCAACCTCGCCGCCGAGCGCCTGCTCGAGCTATTGAAACTAACCAGCCGCCGCGACTTGCAGGCAGGCCTGTTGTCCTATGCCGAGCAGCGGGCACTCGAGATCGGCATCACCATTGCCGGCGGCGCCGAGATCATCCTGCTCGACGAGCCGACCGCCGGCATGAGCCATAGCGAGACCGAAAACGCGGTCGCGCTGATCCGCCAGGTGTCGGAAGGCAAGACGCTGATCATGGTCGAGCACGACATGAGCGTGGTGTTCGGTCTGGCCGACCGCATCACGGTGCTGGTCTATGGCGGCGTGATCGCGTCCGACGCGCCGGCCGCCATCCGCGGCAACGCCGCCGTGCAGGAAGCCTATCTGGGGACGGTGGCGGCATGATGCTCGAGGTCCACGATCTTCATGCCTTCTACGGCAAGAGCCACATCCTGCAGGGCGTGGATCTCAGGGTCGATCAGGGCGAGATCGTCAGCCTGCTCGGGCGCAACGGCGTCGGCCGCTCGACCGCCTGCAAGACCATCATGGGGCTGGTGCCGCCGGTCGGCCGCGTTTCCTTCAAGGGCCGCTCGATCGCGGGCCTGCGGCCCGACCAGATCGCCCATCTCGGCGTCGGCTACGTGCCGGAAGACCGCCAGGTGTTTCCCGGCCTGACGGTGCGGCAGAATCTCGAGCTCGGCCTGAAGCGCGCCGGCGTGTTCGGCCGCTGGAAATTCGACGACGTCTTCGCGTTGTTCCCCAATCTCGGCGAGCGCCAGGACAATCCCGCCGGCGTGCTGTCCGGCGGCGAGCAGCAGATGCTGACCATGTGCCGCACGCTGATGGGCGACCCTGATCTCGTCATCATCGACGAGCCCACCGAGGGGCTTGCGCCAAAGCTGGTCGAGCAGGTCGGCCGGCTGCTCGACGAGATCGCGCGCCGCGGCACCGCGATCCTGCTGGTCGAGCAGAAGCTGACCATCGCGCTGAAGATCTCCCGCCGCCTTTACGTGATGGGCCACGGCCGCATCGTCTTCGAGGGCGCCCCGGCCGAGCTGTCGGCCAATGCCGCCGTGCGCAAGGAGTGGCTGGAGGTGTGATTTCCGGCGGCTTCATCTATGCCGAGCTTGCGCCGGCGTCGGTCTGATCGCGCAACGTCGCTCGCTTTCTCCACACCCGCAGGTCAACCATGACCTTTGTGGCCGCCGCGAGCACCAGCGCGCAGAGCGCCACCTTGGAGACCGTCTCCATCGCCCCCTCGATCAGTATGGCATGGACCACACCCCCTGCGACGATGACCACCGCGAGGGGCATATGAATGATGCGCCACGTTCGCGGTCGCAAACCCAATCGTCGGCGGAGTGCAGCCATAAGCGCGACAGCGAAGATGGCCCACATCGCGATCACACCAAAGGGTGAGAACGGCGTCGGCGATGAGAAGAGTAGGGAGTCAATCATGTCCGGCGGACTGGTAATCCAAAGGCCTCCGACGTGGACCACAATCGCCACGGCCAGCGCCATTCCGATCCAGTAATGTGTGCGCCGGCTACGATAAGCCGTCAGTCCCGGCAAGTATCCGCCAATCAGCAAAGGCTGAACCAGCACAAGACCCAGTGCGATAATTCCCGAAAATCCGGCAAGTATGTAGAGCGGATCGCGCCATGCCAGCAGGGGGCTTGTTGCTGCAGCGGCGATCGGCACGCAAATGGCGGCTGCAAGGGCGGCCCAGATCAGGGTTACCCGGGCCAATCCCATCCCTTTGATCCCAACCTGGTCAGGCCGGCTGAAGGACGAAGTGCGCCTCCAGGCTGGTATCCTTTGCGCTCCGCATCACGGGACGCAGAAAAACGGTTTTGAATTCACCGCTGTCATAGGCGAGATGACCATGTGGTTGGCCAAAGACGGGAATGATCTGCGGTATCTCAAGACGGAACGCCCCGTTCTTGTCGGTGAGCGTGGCTCCATGACTCTGCGGCTCATGCTCGCGCCCTTCGGTCGTGTGCGCCCAAATCTGGATGCGCTGTCCGGCAAGCGGAGCCCCGTCACCTGCGCGGCGCACGGTGCCGCTCATCCAGAAGCCACCCTTGCCGATCCGATCCACGATCGCCGCGCCCTTGCGGTAGTTGTTCGACCCGCCCCACATCGACTCGGTCGGTGCGAGGCCTTCCGCGCGGGCGGGCAACAGCAGCCCGGAAACCCCGACGGCCAGCACGGAGCCGCCGGCGGCAAGGAGGTTGCGGCGATTGAGTAAGGTGGTCATGCAAGTTCCTCCTGGCGATCGTGCAGGTGCTCTGCCAAGAGTACAACAACAAGCGCGAGACGCCCAGTTGAGGGAGGCGAAGAGCGCGACCGCTCGCAATAACAGTGTTGTGAATGGGTGTGCCGGCCATGCGCGAGGAGTGGCTGGAGGCGTGATTTGGACATGTAGGATAGAGCGCAGCGAAACCCATCGCTTTCTCACCCGCCGCGCGGTGATGGGTTTCACTGGCGCTCTGTCCATTCTGCGAATTTTCGGAAATTCTTCTTGACAGTTACGCAAATCAGAACTATATTCCGGTTCACCCTGCCCACGGAGGGGCGTTTCGCGATCGTCACGGAACGTGGTGCGGGTTGCGATGGACGCTTGCTGCGTCAGGCATGCTCGCATGTCCGACGAAAACGCAGCAGCGTACGGCGAAGTCGTGTGGTCCTGGCGCCGCGACCCTGGCGCTACGCTGGCGGTAAGTCCCGCCGGCAACGGGGGCAAGAAAGGCCGCTTCCCCGGGGAGAGCGCGTATAAGCCGTCAAACCATTGCGCGGGGAAGGCCGGGATGTCTCGGCTGTACCTGTCAAACCCGTGTGCGTTCTTTTCTACCCATTGCACACGGTGCTTGCGGGTGCCGCCGGCACCCGGCCTTCCCTGCGCCCTCTATTCAAGAGGGAGCAACGAATTAGCAAAGCTCAGGCGAAAACGCGCCGTGAGAATGAGAGCGCATGTCAATCTCACACACCGTTGTCGTCGCCCGGCTTGCCGCCTTCGCTGAAGCTTCGGCGAGCCGAGTGCGCAAGCCTGGTCGAAGCCTTGGCGGAGACGGGACCGGGCGATCCAGTATTCCAGAGACGCCTGTGATTGAAACCGAGGGGCCGCGGCGTACTGGATCACCCGCTTTCGCGGGCGATGACGAGTTGAGAGCTATGGCTGAGAATAGCCCGCCTCTAAATCGGCTTCCCCGTATACGGCATCGACGCCGTCAGGCCGCCATCGACCGGAATCGCCTGGCCGTTGACGTAGCTCGCCTCGTCGCTCGCCAAAAACAATCCCATCGCCGCCAGCTCATGCGGTTGCCCCGCACGCTTGAGCGGATTGAGCTGGCCGATCTTGTCCTGGGTGCCGCGCTCCTTGGCGCGGTCGAACACCGGCTTGGTCATGCCGGTCTCGATCAGGCCGGGGCAGACCGCATTGATGCGCACGCCAGTGCCGGACAGCGAGTAGGCCGTGATCTGCACCAGGCTGATGACGCCGGCCTTGCTCGCGCCGTAGGGATGTCCGCTGGCGCCGGATTTCAGGCCCGCGACCGAGGCCGTGCAGATGATCGAGCCGTGGCCTTGTTTGGTCATGTGCGGGATCGAGTGTTTTATCGCGAGGAACGGCCCGATCAAATTGACGCGCAGCACTTCCTGCCAATGTTCCGGCGTCTGTTCCGAGAGCGGCACCAGTCCGCCGCTGACGCCGGCATTAGCCCAGATCGCATCGAGCTTGCCGTATTTCGACACCGCCTTGTCGACGAAGGCCTTCACATCAGCCTCGCTGCCGGCATCCGCCATCACGGCTTCCACGGTGCCGCCGGCGTCGCTCACGAGCCTTGCGGTCTCTTTGACGCCTTCGGTCTTGTCCACCGCGATCAGCTTGGCGCCTTCCTTGGTGAACAGCAGCGACGCCGCGCGTCCAATGCCGCTGCCGGCGCCGGTGATCACGACAGATTTGCCTTCGAGGCGGCCCATGAATTTCTCCCTTACAACCTGTCCGCAACGCCTATCGGGCTGCGGATTTCAAACAAGATTTCAAACATCAAGTCACTTGAGACGGTGCGTGCTCTGACGTAGGACGACGTTGATCGTGGGGCGACACTAGTGAAGGGTGCTTGCGATGTCCAATGGCAACAAGCCTGACGTGACGGTGACGCGCTGGTGGTGGATACGCCACGCGCCAGTACGCAGCGACGGCGGCAACATCTACGGCCAGCAGGACATTGAATGCGATTGCAGCGACACCGAGGTGTTCGAGGCGGTCGCAAAAATTCTGCCGCGCAATGCGGTGTGGTATTCGAGCAATCTGCAGCGCACCTACAAGACGGCGGAAGCGATCTGGGCCGCCGGATTTCCGCAGCCGGCCAGCATGGTGCGCGAGGTGGCGTTCACCGAACAGAATCTCGGCAAATGGCAGGGCATGAATCGCGCAGAGTTTCTCGCGAGCCGCCCGCCCGGCAACCAGTGGTTCGCCGCCATCGACGAGCCCGCGCCCGGCGGCGAGAGTTTTATGGATCTCTACAACCGCACCTGCCATGCGATCGAACGCATCACCGCCGAGCAGGCGGGCAGGGACGTGATCGTCGCCGGTCATGGCGGCACGATCCGGGCCGCGGTCGGTCTGGCACTGGGCGGATTGCCGGAGCGGGGACTTGCCTTCGACATCGACAATTGCTCGGTGACGCGGCTGGATCATTATGCGAGCCCGGGGCGCAGCACCTGGCGGCTGCCGATGGTGAACCAGCAGCCATGGATGGCCGATGCCGCGCACGCAGCAATGCATCAGCCGTCCGGCCCGCAGGTCGCGCAAAGCAAACTGGCCTAGCGAGTCATTCCCCCGGATCGGTGCTTCGCATCGCCCCGGAATGACACTAGGGTACGGAAACGAAACCGGCGAAACGGCCGGACCAATATCGGGGAGAGAGACGCATGAGCCTATTCGACATGAAGGGAAAAGTCGCCGTCATCACCGGCTCGACGCGCGGCATCGGCCGCGCCATTGCCGAGCGGATGGCCGAGCACGGCGCCAAGGTGGTGATCTCCTCGCGCAAGGCCGACGTCTGCGACCAGGTTGCCAAGGAGATCAACGACAAATACGGCAAGGGTACTGCGGTGGCGATCGCCGCCAACATCTCGTCCAAGGAAAACCTGCAGAACCTGGTCGACGAGAGTAACCGCGCCTTCGGCAAGATCGACGTGCTGGTCTGCAACGCCGCTTCGAATCCGTATTACGGTCCGCTCGGCGGCATCTCCGACGATCAGTTCCGCAAGATTCTCGACAACAACATCGTCGCCAACAACTGGCTGATCTCGATGGTGGTGCCGCAGATGATCGAGCGCAAGGACGGCTCGATCATCATCGTCTCCTCGATCGGCGGGTTGAAGGGCTCGACGGTGCTCGGCGCCTACGCCATCTCCAAGGCCGCCGACATGCAGCTCGCGCGCAACCTGGCTTGCGAATACGGCAAGCACAATATCCGCGTCAATTGCATCGCGCCCGGCCTGATCAAGACCGATTTTGCCAAGGCGCTGTGGGACAATCCGGAAACGCTGAAGGCCTCGACCGCCCGCTCGCCGCTGCTGCGCATCGGTGTCCCCGACGAGATCGCGGGCGCCGCCGTGTTCATGGGATCGAGCGCGGGCGACTTCATGACCGGCCAGACCATCGTGATCGACGGAGGTGCGACGATCAGCTGACGGGAGCCGGCGCACTCGCATATTCGTGATGCGCAGGTCGAACTCGTGACCGTAACGCGTTGTCTCCCGTGCCGTACCTCCAGCGCAGTCTTGGTAGCTACCGGAGATGAAGATGCGCAACACATGGGGATGCGCCGCGGCCGCGGCGTTGTTGATCGGCTTGATACTTCCTGCGCAAGCCGCGGAGCAGAAGGACTTGTCGGGCGAATACCTCATGTCCGGCAAAGGCGTCGGCGAGAACGACCTAGCCTATGTCGGCACCTGCACGCTCAAGGCCGTGGAGACCCTCTACGAGGTTTCGTGCTTCAACTCCGACACCAAGCACACCTATGTCGGAAAGGGCATCAGGCTGGGCGATCAGCTCTCGACGGTGATCGGCGACATGCTGAGGGGCGACCACGCCGCACCCGTCTACGCGGGCGAGTACCTCGTGGTCTACCAGCTGTCGCCGGACAACGGCATGAAGGGCCGCTGGGTCCACATGACATCAGGCGCCCATGGCGAGGAGACGCTCACGCCGAAGAAGTGAGCGTCCCCTCGCAATCACTCCACCGCCGCATACACCAAATTGCGCACCAGCGTGCGGGTGTACTGGCGCTGGCCGGGGCCCTGCATCATGAAGACCGCGAACAGGTCTTCCTTGGGATCGATCCAGAAGAAGGTGCCGGCCATGCCGCTCCAGAAGAACTGGCCGGTCGAGCCGAGGAACGGCGCGATGCCGGCTTCGGTGCGCACCGCAAAGCCGAGGCCGAAACGGTGGCCAGGCGGCACCAGTTCGCCTTTGATCGCGACATCCGGGGCGAGGTGATCGGACGCCATCAGCTCCAGCGTTTTGCGGCCTATGATCCTGTTGCCGTCGAGCACGCCGCCGTTGCGCAGCATCAGGCAGAACCGCGCATAATCCATGGTGGTCGAGACCAGCCCGCCGCCGCCGGACTCCATCACGGGCTTCTCGAGCATGTTGAACAGTTTGATCTCGTCGCCATTCCACGGATCCTTGGCAAACGGCTCCGCGAGGCGGCCAGCATTCTGCTCGCCGGTGAAAAAAGCGGTCTCCGCCATCTGCAGCGGGGCGAGGATGCGCTCGGTGAGGAACGCGCCGAGCGATTTGCTGCTGACGACCTCGATGATGCGGCCGAGGATGTCGGTGGAGCGGCTGTAATTCCATTCGGCGCCGGGCTGGCAGATCAGCGGCATCTCCGCCAGCATGGTGGCGTGCTCGGCATTGCTGATCTTGCGGCTGCGCAGCCGCGATTCCCTGTAAAGCTGCTGCACCAGGCCGTTGCCGGTGTGATCGTAGGTAAGGCCGGAGGTGTGGCGCAGCAGGTCCTGCACCGTCATCTGCCGCTTCGCCGGCACCAGCTCGAGCTTGCCGCCGCTCTCGACGCCGACTTTGGTCTGCGAAAATTCCGGAATGAACTTGGCGACGGGGTCGCTGAGCAGGAGATGGCCTTCTTCGACGAGCTGCATGATGCCGGCCGAGACGATCGGCTTGGTCATGGAGAAGATGCGGAAGATGGTGTCATGCGCCATCGGCGCCGCAGCGGTCGGGCTTTGTCGGCCGATGGCGTCGAACCAGCCGATCTGCCCGCGGCGCGCCACCAGCACGGTCGCGCCGGGCAGCGTGCCCTTGTCGACCTCGCGTTTGAAGGCGTCCGACAGCTTCTGCAGCCGTACGGAGGAGAGGCCAATGGCTTCTGGCTTGGCGTCGGGCAGGGGCGGCGTAAGCGGGGCGGATGTCTTCAGGGCGGCAGTTTGCGCGTTCATGGTCTCTCCCGTCTCTCTTGTTGTTTGAAGGAGAGTGTGACGCAGAAAGAATCGAATGAACAGGGCAGCTTAACCGCTTCGCACTTGCAATTTGGGCATGGCTTATGCTTGAAACGGCGCGAACCGGCGGCGACGCCAGGTTCCCTGCAGGAGTGTAGCTCAATTGGTAGAGCACCGGTCTCCAAAACCGGGGGTTGGGAGTTCGAGCCTCTCCACTCCTGCCATCTTTTCAAATACTTAGCTAAAGATATCGGACCGGCGGATCAAGCGATCCGCACTGGCATGTCGCCTCCTTTGCGCGCAACGCGCGGCCGCTCAGTGTGTCATCAGCGTCGGCACCGTCATCGCGTGCAGCATGTCGCGGGTGACGCCACCGAACACGGTTTCCTTCAGGCGGGAATGGCCGTAACCGCCCATGACGAGCAGGTTCAAGCTCTCGTCGGCCGCCAGCGACAGGATGCTCGACTGGATGTTGGCCCTCGCCGTGTTGACGCGGTCGATTTCCGTCGGCACGCCGAGCCGGGCGAGATAGCGCGCGAGATGCGCCGCCGAGGCGTCGGCCGGCACGCTGCTCTCCGCATTGATGGTGATGAGCGTGATCGCCTCGGCCTGTTCCAGGAGCGGCATCGCTTCGCGCACGGCGCGCGCGGCAAGCCGGCTGCCATTTCAGTAGATGCCGACGCGTCGCGCCTGGAATGCGCCGTGGAAGGTGTAGGGCATGAACAGCACCGGGCCACCCGACTGGAACAGGATTTCCTGGGCAAGCGTGTTGTCAAACGTGTCGCGCTCGAATTGCGGCTGGGCCACGACGCTGCGGTCATAAAGCCGCGCGGTGGCGCCGAGGATGGCGGCGGCTTCGCCCTGCAGCGCGCTGACGGCGCGGCTGGAATGGATCACGCCAGCGCGCTTGGCTTCCGCCTCGAACACCGCGAGCGCCGCCTGGGCGCGCTCCAACGCCTTCTCGCGCTCGACCTCGAAGATGGCGGCGACCGCAGCGCCGCCTTCGGCGACCAGCGGCATGCTGCTCGACTCATAGCCGACCGACACCGCTTCGAGCTGGGCCTGAAAGCGCGCCGCCAGCGAAATCGCACCGTCGATCACCGGCCGCGCCGATCGCTCGGTGGGAATGTTGACCAGAAGATTCTTGTACATGTGCCTCTCCATCCCGGAAGTTTGCACGCCGGTCATCTTCTAGCTCCGCTTCGATCCGCCGGGTTGAGCCAAATCAAGCGCCGGCGCCGGCGAGGGCTTAGATTTCCGTCGATGGATGCAGTTGCCTGCTGCGACGCTCCTGCAAGGACGGAAAACAACAATGACCAAGGCGTACGCCAAGCCGGCCGATATCGAACGTGCCCATGCCGTGATCATTGCGCCCGGCCGCCGCCGCTTCGGCCTCGACTGATGGGTGCGACCATGACCTTGCAATCGGCAAGCCATCAAGTTGTGGCATTTCCCGTATCGGCCGCCGTCGCGCAACAGCTTGGGCGGATGCGTCGGGTCAATACGTGTTGCAACCTTGAGAGTGAGGTAGATATTGCGCCGCGCGCGCGCGTGTTTCGTCCGCCGTTCCCGAGGCGTCGACGGTCGGCCACCCGATGGTGCCGACGTCGATCGATTCCTGCTTCGCTGCCACGGTCGACGTCGCGTCAGACGCATCACCGTGGCGCGCGCCGATCCGCTTGACGCGGACTTCGGATGCGGCCGTCAGGAAGACGCCGTGAAAATCGACGCCGGCGGCGCGGGCGATTTCCGCCGCCATCGCTCGCTCGGCTTCGGTCAGGAACGCCGCATCCAGGATCGCGGAATGTCCCTGAGCGAGCACTTTTCGGGCGCGCTCGAACATCTCGCCATAAACCCGCTCCGAGCTCTCACGCGTATAAGCCGCCTCCGGCAGCCGCGTCAGCGCATCGACACCGGCAAGTTCTTTGCGGATGAGATCCGAGCGCAGCAGCATCGCGCCGGGCGCCGGTGCAATCCCGCCCGCGATGCCGCGCGCCAGCATGCTCTTGCCGGTGCCCGAGCGTCCGCCGATGGCGATCAGCGACGGCTTTCCCGGCGCAATCAGCTGCAGCGCCAGGGCCAAATAGGACTTTGCGTCGGCAATACAGGCGGGATCGTCGGGGCAAAGCTCGTGCTTGGTGAACGATACCAGCGCGCGAACCGCGGCGCGGATCGAGAGAAACAGCGGCAGCAGCGACAGCGCATTGCCGTTCTCGCGCCAGCTTGCTTGCAGATAGCCGTTGAACAGGCGGTTTGCCGCATCGGGATCGCCAAAGTGCAGGAAATCCATGATTGGGAAGGCGAGGTCGTAGAGCAGGTCCGTGGTCGCAATCACCGGATCGAATTCGATCGCGTCGAACAGGATGGGCTTTCCGTCGATCATGGCGATGTTGGCGAGATGCGCATCGCCATGGCAGCGTCGGACGAAGCCGGTCGCGGCGCGGCGTCGCAACAGGGCGAACTGGTCGTTGCGATGCCAATGGGTGAGTTCATGCAGCCGTTCGACATCGCCTGCCGCCAGCGCGCGCTGCTCGTGGAATTTGGCGGTGTTGCGGTCGATGATGGGGCCGATCGAGGCCAGCCATTGCGCGCCGTCGGCGACGGGTGCGCGCTGATGCGAGGCGCGCATCGTCTCGGCCAGCGCGTCCGCGGCGTCGGACGGCGCGGCATGCGCCGCGGCGAGATGGTCGAGCGTACGACGCTCGTCGAACCGCGCCATTTCCACCGCCCATTCGATCACCGGCCCGTTGCCGCCGAGCGCAAAACCATCCGCCTCGCGCGTGATCGGCACGACCCGACGATAGATCGCCGGGGCATTGCGGGCGTTGACGGCGAGTTCCTCCTCGCAACATTGCCTGCGTTGCTCAAGTGTCGAGTTATCGAGGAAGGGTAGCCTGACAGCACGTTTGATCTTCAGCACGCGATCGGGTGCAAGGAATACGACCGAGATGTGGGTGTCGATACGCTCCATGGGCAGGCCGGTGTCGGCGCCGCGCGCGAGAAAGGCCAGAACATCGTCCTGGCCGGACGCCTGCGACGCAATGGCGGATGTTTCGTTGCTCATCACGGCCGCAGCACCGCGGCGCCCACGAGCCTGCCGTCGCGCAATTGCGCCAGCGCCTCGTTGGCGCATTCGAGCGGGAACAGCGTGGTGTGGGTCCGGATGTTGGCTTGTGCTGCCACCTCGAGAAAGTCGAGGCCGTCCTGCCGGGTCAGATTGGCGACGGAGACGAGCTGCCGCTCCTGCCAGAGGATGCTGTAGGGGAAGGCGGGGATGTCGGACATGTGAATGCCCGCACAGACCACGCGGCCGCCCTTGCGCACCGCGCGCAGCGCCAGCGGCACCAGCGCGCCGACGGGCGCATAGATGATCGCCGCATCGAGCGCCGCTGGCGGCGCGTCTTCCGAGGCGCCGGCCCAGACCGCGCCGAGCGAGCGCGCCAAGACTTGCGCGTCCTCGTCGTCCCTGCGCGTGAAGGCATAGACGGAGCGGCCCTGCCAGCGCGCGACCTGCGCCACGATGTGGCCCGCCGCGCCGAAACCGTAGATGCCGATGTGCTTGGCGCCGCCCGCCATCACCAGCGAGCGCCAGCCGATCAGCCCGGCGCAGAGCAGGGGTGCGAGCGCGGTATCATCACCGGCCTCGCCGAGCGGAAAGCAGTAGCGGGCATCGGCGACAAGATGCGTGGCAAACCCGCCGTCGCGAGTATAACCGGTGAATAGCGGACGGTCGCAGAGGTTTTCCTGACCGCCTTTGCAATGGGCGCAGTGGCCGCAGGTCCAGCCCAGCCAGGGCACGCCGACCCGCATGCCCGGCGTGAGGTCGCTGACGCCGCTTCCGACGGCGTCGATACGGCCGACGACCTCGTGTCCGGGAACGATGGGATAGCGAATGTCCGGCAATTCGCCGTCAACCACGTGCAGATCGGTCCGGCACACGCCGCAGGCGCTCACCTTCACGCGCACTTCGCCGGCGCCCGGCACGGCGGCCGGCCGGTCCTGCATCGTGAGTGCCGCTCCGGGGGCGGCAAGAACCATGGCGCGCATGCAGGCTTTCCGGTTGCTTAGCATGACCAATCTTGCATAACGCCGCAAAGGCGGTTTGACCTCCCGCAACGGCCTAACCCATTGAAATCGGGGGTGTCGGGGCTCAAAGATTGAGGAATCCGGGCTGCCCATACCTTGACCTTTCGCCCGTCCCGCAGTAGATACCCGCCACCTGCTGCCGGCCCGTTTTCGGATCTCCGGCGCGGCGTTGAATTCCCCCGAACAATCGAGCTCGTTTTGAGGCTCATCCTTCCTGCGAGGGCTGGGTCGATATCGGCTGCTCGGGATTCCCGTAAAATCAAACATCGTCTCGCGACGGCCTTGGATCGACAGAATGGCTTTCAGCCCGTTCAAATTCCTGCAGGAAGTGCGCTCGGAGGCCGCCAAGGTCACCTGGCCGACCCGCCGTGAGGTGACCATTACGACGATCATGGTGTTCGTGATGGTGGCGTTGGCGTCCATTTTCTTTTTCGTGGCGGATCAGGCGATCCGCTATCTCGTTACCCTCATCCTGGGCATCCACTGATGAGCACCCAACTCATGGACAAGCGCTGGTATATCGTTCACGCCTACTCGAACTTCGAGAAGAAGGTCGCGGAATCGATCCGCGAACAGTCGAAGCAGCGCGGGCTCGAGGACCTGTTCGAGCAGGTGCTGGTGCCGACCGAGAAGGTCACGGAAGTCCGCCGCGGCCGTAAGATCGACGCCGAGCGCAAATTCTTCCCGGGCTATGTGCTGGTGAAGATGAAGCTGACCGACGAGGCGTTTCATCTGATCAAGAACACGCCGAAAGTCACCGGATTCCTCGGCGCGGAAAACAAGCCGATGCCGATCTCGGAAGCGGAAGCGATGCGCATCCTGCACCAGGTGCAGGAGGGCGTGGAGCGGCCGAAGGCGTCGGTGTCGTTCGAGATCGGCGAGAACGTGCGCGTGGCCGACGGCCCGTTCGCCTCGTTCTCGGGTGTGGTCGAGGAAATCGACGAGGCGCGTTCGCGCGTCAAGGTCGCCGTCTCGATCTTCGGCCGCGCTACCCCGGTCGAGTTGGAATTCGGTCAGGTCGAGAAGGTCTGACCCGAAAAGCACGAAGTGCGTCTTCGTGTAATTGACGGCACGAAGAGCGATCTTCGTGTAGACTAGAGAGGTCGTGGGAGGAGAGGGCGGTCGCCAGCCGTCCAGGTCCGCACCACGCAACCTGAAACCGCCGGCTCGCCGGCACAACAGGAGTGATACATGGCAAAGAAAGTGACCGGATTCCTGAAGCTTCAGGTGCCGGCCGGGGCGGCAAACCCGTCGCCTCCGATCGGTCCCGCGCTTGGTCAGCGCGGTCTCAACATCATGGAGTTCTGCAAGGCGTTCAACGCCCAGACCCAGAAGGAAGAGAAGAACACCCCGATCCCGGTGATCATCACCATCTATGCGGACCGTTCCTTCACCTTCGAGATGAAGACGCCGCCGATGTCCTACTTCCTCAAGAAGGCCGCCAAGATCGAGTCCGGCTCGAAAGCGCCGGGCCGCGACAAGGCCGGCAAGGTGACACGCGCGCAGGTGCGCGAGATCGCCGAGAAGAAGATGAAGGATCTCAATTGCGATACCATTGAATCGGCCATGAAGATGGTCGAGGGCTCGGCCCGCTCGATGGGTCTGGAAGTTGCGGGGTAAGGCGCCATGGCAATCGGAAAACGTTTGAAGTCCGCCCGCGAAGGCATTGATGTCGAGAAGGCCTACCCGCTCGCCGAAGCCATCAAGATGGTCAAGGCGCGCGCCAAAGCCAAGTTCGACGAGACCATCGAGGTCGCGATCAATCTCGGCGTCGATCCCCGTCACGCCGACCAGATGGTGCGCGGCGTCGTCAACCTGCCGAACGGCACCGGCCGCACGCTGCGCGTCGGCGTGTTCGCGCGCGGCGCCAAGGCCGATGAAGCTCGCGCTGCCGGCGCCGACGTGGTCGGCGCGGAAGATCTGGTGGAGAAGGTGCAGGGCGGCAACATCGATTTCGATCGTTGTATCGCCACCCCCGACATGATGCCGCTGGTCGGCCGCCTCGGTAAGGTGCTTGGGCCCCGCGGCATGATGCCGAACCCGAAGATCGGCACCGTCACCATGGACGTCACCTCCGCCGTGAAGGGCGCCAAGGGCGGCTCGGTCGAGTTCCGGGTCGAGAAGGCCGGCATCGTCCAGGCCGGCGTCGGCAAGGCCTCGTTCTCCGAGGAGAAGCTGGTCCAGAACGTCAAGGCGCTCGCGGATGCTGTCACCAAGGCCAAGCCCGCCGGCGCCAAGGGCACCTACATCCAGCGCGTCGCGGTCTCCTCCACCATGGGGCCGGGCGTGAAGGTCGAGCCGGGCACGCTGCACGACTGATGAGATGCCTTGAGGCATGAACTTCTGGGGCGGAATCGGGCGACCGGTTCCGCCCCTTTCATTTGAATCAAGAAGAGGCGCCCGATGCCCGAAAAAGTCCTGATCCTTCACCGCTTCCCGAAATCGCAGATGGCGCGCATCAGCCAGTCCTTTGAGCTGATGGATGCGGCGGGGAAGAAGCCGAGCGATGCCTTTCCGGCGGAAGCGCTCGGCGCCGTCCGCGCCGTGCTGGCGGCGGGCGGGCAAAAACTCGGCGGCGATGTCATGGACCTCTTGCCGAAACTCGGCGCCATCGTCTGCTACGGCACCGGCTATGACGGCGTCGACCTGAAGGCCGCCGCCGCGCGCAACATCGCGGTCGGGCACAGTCCCGGCTCGAACGCGTCGGAAGTGGCCGACATGGCGCTCGCGCTGACGCTGGCGAGCGTGCGGCGCATTTTGGTGGCCGACGGCTTTGTTCGCGACGGCAGCTGGGCGGCGTCGAAGCCGAGCCCGCTGATGCGGCCGCAGAACGGCATGCGCGGCCGCAAGGTCGGTGTGTACGGCATGGGCGAGATCGGCCGCCGCATCGCGTCGCGCGTCGCCGCCTTCGAAAGCGAGGTCGGCTATTTCAGCCGCAGCCGGCATGACGTGCCGTACCGCTATTTCGAGAGCCTGGAGGCGCTGGCCGACTGGTGCAGCGTGCTCATCATCGCGGTGCGCGCGGGGCCAGAGACACATCACGTCGTGGGCGGCGATATCTTCAAGAGGCTCGGCGCGGACGGCCACGTCGTCAACATCGCGCGCGGCTCGGTGATCGACCAGCCCGCGCTGGTCGCAGCGCTGACGGACAAGATCATCGCCGGCGCGGGTCTCGACGTGTTTGCCAGGGAGCCGCACGCGCCCGATGCGCTGACGGCGATGCCCAACGTCGTCCTCGCCCCCCATGTCGGCGGCCACACGCTGGAAGGCCACGTCTCGATGCAGGATTGCGTGATGGCGAATTTGAACGCGTTCTTTGCGGGGAAACCGCTGCCATACGCGGTGAGGGCGGGGTAGGCCCGCCTCGTGCGTCTTGCTCGGCTGTCGCCCCGGCGGCCGGGGCCCATAACCACAGGGTCGAGTTGCTAGAGCGAGCTGGAGCTCCAGCCTTCGCATAACTGGGTCCTGTGGTTATGGATCCCGGGTCGCGCTCGCTTCGCTCGCTTGCCCGGGACGACATTGAGTGTGTTGCGCGCGAGTACTCTCATTCTCGCAGCGCGTTTTCGCTCGAGTCTTGCAAATTCGTTGGCCCTCTCTTGAATAGAGGGCGCAGGGAAGGCCGGGTGCCGGCGGCACCCGCAGATGGGGTAACGGGCTCCCCGGAGGCCTTCCAACCAAGCCGCGCTAGCTACGGCGCTGTTGGTGGCGCGCGTCGCGCGGCTTGGTTGGAAGGCAAGCGGTCGTCCCT
>Ga0081539_10000202_pt1 | contig 138350 bp, 119 predicted proteins | sample TabmetS4T2R2_FD_71023 | JGI IMG/M metagenome (GOLD analysis project Ga0081539, IMG submission 71023) | Tabebuia heterophylla rhizosphere microbial communities from the University of Puerto Rico - S4T2R2 | ecosystem: Host-associated > Plants > Roots > Rhizosphere ... | reverse complement strand
GCCATGGGTGGGACCTTCCGGGGTGAGTACTTGCCGGTACACCCCGAGAATCCCGCCGATGGCGCCCTCACCTCGGACGGCTCACCGCACTATCGAAACCCCACCACTCCCAGGGACTCTCACGTTCCCGTTCCCTCGGGCACCTTCTGTTGCGCAGAATCGGTCGACTCCGAGTTTCCGCACGCCTTGGTCGGCGCCTGGGCCGGCATACCGGCCTTCAGCGTACGGATTTGGCCGATGAGTGCTGCCGTCTGGGAGTCAGCCTCCAACTGCCGGTAGACAGATTCCGATGCCGCTTGAAGAGCACGCACGTCACCGTTCGATGCGGCCACCACCCGGCCGCCTCCCGAGCAGAACGGCCCGGCGTCCTCCGCCGCCGGCAGGCTCTCCAGGACGTGTGCCACGGTTCGCTGAGCTGCCGTACGCAGCGCCTGCTGCTGTGAGGAATCAAGCTTGCCGAGCGCCTGCTGGCCGGCGAACAAGGTGTCGACCTTCGGATAGAAGATCAGATTTCCGGTCAAGATCGACCCATGCAAGGCGGGCGCCAAGCCGAGAGATGCGTCCACTCCGGTCAGCGTGCCATCGCTGATGGCCTGTTGGTACGCGTTGCCGTTGATGTGCACGGGCTCGGCGCCGAGCGCCCTGATCAGTGCATCCGAGGCATTGGACGTGAGGACCCGGACTCGCGCACCTTTGAAGTCCTGTACGGACGCCAGCGGCTTGCGAAAACCAACCGGATGCCGGAACTGGTCCGGATACAAACCCAATCCCTCGACCCCGCCGGCTTTCAGCCCTGCGAGCATGTCAGTTGCCATAGGGCTGGACACCACGGCGCCCAAGAGCTTGTTGTCGGTGATGAGGAATGGCGCCTGCAGGGCTTGCAGGCTGGTGACGCCCTCGGTATCCCACGCCCGAGATCCGATCCAGCCGAGATCGAGTGTGCCTGCCCTGACCTTTCGAGCAATTGCCTGCTCTGGATCGGTGCGATCCTCGCCGGCATTCCAGGATACGTCAAGGTGAATCGAGCCCTTTGACAGCTCCTTAACCTGATTGACGAAGTACTCAATTGTCGGAGTCGTCGGGCGACCCTTGGGGTCTGTGACGCCCATGGTCAGGCTCGCCGTCGTCGTCGAGCCACCCGCCTTGTCGCCTGGCGTACCGGATGTGGTGGTGCATCCCGCTATGTATAGTGCGAGCGCGACACCGACGGCCGCCATCGCTGATCCGCCTCTCGATGGCATGTCATCATCCCCTTTCTGTGGAGGTCTTTCCTCCACGACGCTAGGGGCGAGTCCTCCGACGGGCATGGCATCTAGATGCAGTCTTTGCCGCCGAATGAGTTGTGGCTAGATACAGTCTGGACGCCTCGTCGCATCGGGTCCGGGTGGGACAATGCCGACGTGCGCGTCCTCACTCGAGTGACGGTATCGCTCGCCATCGTCTTCGCCGGCGTCACAGCGATGCCTGCCTGGCGCAGCATCCCGTGGGTCACAACCTACGGGGCCACCTCTCCGGCGGCGATGGCAGCACAATTTGCAGCCGCTGTGGGACTGATCGCCGCCGCGCTCATGTGGGCAGTTGACCGGCCGACCGAGCGTACGGGTCTGCTGCTGACAGTCACCGGGGTGGCGTGGCTCATGCCGGTCTGGATCGGCTGGCACAACGGGCCGGCTGCGGTGCGCACCATCGCCATGCTGGTCGAACCTGTATTCCTGCCGTTGATCTGCGACGTCGTCGCGTCGATCTGTGGCCGTCGCAAGCGGCTGCGCGTTGCGATCACGGCGCTATATCTACTGGCGACGATACTCAGCTTTGCCCAGCTGCTTGTCAATGATCCGCTCACTGATCCACGCTGCTGGAACAACTGCACCGTCAACGTCATGCTCGTGACGTCGCAGCCAGCGCTTGCCGGGATGCTGGCCGCTGTGTGGACCGCGCTCTCCATGGCCGCTGGACTGATGCTCGCGGCCGGCAGTCTTTGGCATCTGCATGCGTCGACCCGTACGGCGCGCCGTCTGATGTGGCTGGTGACCATCTCGGCAAGTGTGCTTGGTGTCACGATTGCCGTGCACGGCATTGCGGTGGTCGCAGCTCCCCCGGAGAATCCGACCGATCTCTTGTATGCCGTCATCTTCGAGCTCGAAGCATGGTCGGTCGTTGCCGTCGCGGCAGGGGCGGCGAGCGGGGTGATACGCGCGCGTTGGGCGAGGCGAACCGCGATGAATCTCGCGAAGCAGCTTGGCGCTGCCCCGAGGCCTGGATCACTCGCAACTGTGCTCGCCCGCTCCACCGGAGATCCCACGCTCGAGGTGGCCTATTGGTTGACCAACTCTCACCGGTTTGTGAACGGGTTCGGCAGGGAGGTCGGTGTTTCAGGTGGCGACGGGCGTCGAGCAGTCACCCAGATCATGCGTGATCAGGAGCTGATAGCGGTCATCGACCATGACCCCGCGCTCGTGGACTCCAGCGGTCTGGTACGGGCTATCGGTCCAGCAGCACGAGTTGCGATCGACAACGAGCGACTGCAGGCAGAGTTACTGGCCCAGCTCGCGGAACTGCGAGCTTCCCAGATCCGCGTTGTCCAGACCAGTGACGCAGAACGACGTCGCTTGGAGCGAAACTTGCACGACGCTGCCCAGCAGGCCGTGATCGCGCTCTCCTATGACATTCGGCTCGCGATGGCGACATCGACCAAGTGGGGGGCCAGCGACCTGCACCACATGTTGGAACGCGCGCTGACGGCCGCGTTGTCCGCCTTGGAGGCTCTGCGCTCGCTCGCTCACGGGATCTATCCGGCTGTGCTCACTGAGTTCGGTCTCAGACCGGCGCTCACCAGCCTGGCCGATACAGCGCCGGTCCGGGTCGCGATCACCCGCGCCCCGAGCGGCCGGTTGCCGCCCCTCGTCGAGCGCACCGCCTACCTGGCGGCTGCCGACGTCATCGAACAGGCGGCAAGTGCGGGATCGGAAGAGCTCACGATCGCTGCAGAAGCGGCGGACGGTGATCTTGTGATCGAGATCCGCGGCACCAACGTCGGTGCGACAACCCCGCCGTCTGATCGTATCGGAGCTCTGGGCGGGCAGATCGATCGAACCTCAGAAGCCCTCCGGGTGAGGATCCCGTGCGGGTAGTCGTCGCAGACGATGTCATGATCACCCGCGAGGGCATCGTCCACCTGCTTCGCGGAGCAGGCTTCGACGTCGTCGGACAGGCGGGCGACCTCGACGGCCTACTTCGTGCCGTCGCGTTGGATTCGCCGGACGTGGCGATTGTTGACATCCGCATGCCGCCGACCCATACCGACGAGGGCCTCGTGGCCGCACGCCGGATCCGCACGGAGCACCCCGGGGTCGGCGTCCTCGTGCTGTCCCAGTACGTGGAGCCGATGTACGCGTTGCAGTTGCTGGAGGAGCACCCCGGCAGGGTCGGCTATCTGCTCAAGGAGCGCGTCTTCGACGTCGCCATCCTGATCGACGCCATTCGCCGAATCGCCGACGACGAGACCGTCATCGATCCGACCATCGTCGCTCGTCTGGTGAATCGCCATCGGGCACAGGATCCGCTCAACAAGCTGACCGAGCGCGAGCGTGAGGTACTGGGCTTGCTCGCCGAAGGCCTGTCGAACAGCGCCATCGCCCGTCGCCTGGTCGTCACCGAACGAACCGTTCAGGCGCACACGACACAGATCTTCCAGAAGCTTCAACTGGAGGCGAACCCCGACTCCCATCGGCGGGTGATGGCCGTCGTCACGTACCTTCAGAACTCCTGACCGCGGGCGGCCATCGTCGCGCCATGAGTCGGAAGAAGCCGGACCGCGCGGGCCCCGCAGCTCGGTGCGAGGATGCGGTCGTGACCAACGACCTCGGCTTCGGTCAAATCGTCTTCGACTGCGTGCGTGCTGATCAAGTCGCCGGCTTCTGGTCAGCGCTTCTCGAGTTGCCGATCCAGGCTGGAGCCAACAGCTTCTTCGCGGTGCTCGAGCGCTCGGACGAACGAGGGCTGCCGTCGATGATGTTCGTCGCCGTACCGGAGCCGCGGCAGGGCAAAAACCGGGTCCATGTCGACCTCACCAGCGCTGACCTGGATGCCGCCGTCGAGCGGGCCGTATCGCTGGGCGCGAGCAAGGTCGGTGACTTCGACGAGTACGGCGCAACCTGGACGACGCTGACCGATCCGGAGGGCAACGTCTTCGACATCGGGCTGCGCTAGCCGGCCGCTGAGGCGAGTTGACGCAGTCCTGGCTCTACGGCGGGTCGGGTGCCCGGGAGCGGTATATGTGCCCGGTGGGGGTTGTCGTGGCGGTCACGTGCCGGGCGGCTGGGTGGTCGAGGCTGACCGTTTGAACGGTCCAGCCAGGTGCTTCACGGGTTTGATTGCAGCGGCTGCAGACCGCACGGCCGTTGCGATAGCTGGTCGCGCCGCCGTCGCTCCAGCGCTGAATGTGGTCGATTTCCCGGACCGGCGCATCGCAATAGGGCGTACGGCAGTGCTGGTCGCGAAGGGTGATCAGGTCGGCGAGGAACCCGTCGAACCGTCGCCGCCGCGGGTCACCGCCGACCAGCACACCGGTCGCCGGGGCGGTGAACAGCCGCCGCCACCACTTGGCCGCGTGACTGGTGGTGATGATCTCCCGCGCGAGATCGGCCGGGAGCGGTCCCGCGCCGGCGAGGAGGGCGACCGGTTCGGGTGCGTCGGTGGACATGTGCCCGGATCGCGGTGCCTGTTCGAAGGCGGACAGCAGTCCAAGCGCGGGCGGCAGCGGGACGGCCTCCTGCGCCAGAGCGGACGACTGGAACGCTGACCGCTGCGATCGGTCGTGTCGTGTGGTCAGGGCATCCAGCGGCATGGTGATCTGCAGTTCGATCGCCACATCCGTCGCCGAGGCTTGGCCGGTGAGTCGCTCCACCAACGTGTCGGCCATGATCTGGCTCCGGGTCCGCTCATCCCCGGCCGCAGCCCGGGTATCTGTGTGCTGTGTCAGCGCGGCGTAGCAGGCGACGCCCTGCTCGACGGGCAGGTAACCGGTGAGCAGCGCCATCGTGCCCGGCGCCGGCCGCAGGGTGACCCGGCGATCCTGCCTTTCGGTCCGGCCGCGGGCCACGTAGCCGGCCGGGTCGGCCCGGTAGGCGGCGGTGCGGATGGTGGCCTTCGCCGCCTTCACCCCCATCCCGCCCAGATCGCGGTCGGCCAGGTCGGCGTCCAGCCGGCCACGGGTCGCAGTGTCGAGATGCCGGGTTTCGCGCACCACTGTGAGGGCGACCCGTTCGGCGAGCGTGCCGTTGACCAGCGCCCGGAACGTGTGGGGCAGCTCGAAACACAGGTCCCGGGCGTCGTTGAGCCACCGCGCTCCCGCCGCGGGTGAGATTCCCCGCGCCAAGGCGACCTGGTCGGCGATCCCGCGGCCGGTCAGTCTGGGATCGATGTCGGCCCTCAGTTGTTGGGCGACCTGTGACCGTGCGAACCGGACCGTTTCGGCGGCCTGTAAACCGGCACTACCCGACCGAGCTCCTCCAACGCGCCGATCCGATCGATCCGCACCGCATCATCGACCGGTGCCTGATCGAACGCCGCGCTCCCGAAGGCTTCCAGCGCATGGCGGGTGAGCACGAGCACCGGATCCGCGAGAAGCGCTTCCGACTCGACCACCACAGCAACAGCCACAAGATCAACGCTAGAACCCAACACTGACAGAATCGCTCACATGTTCGACTCGCCACCACAATGGTGTTGTCCATTCGCGTTAGGTGTTGTCCTGCCGTCGCACAGTGAGCGGGCCTACGTCTGAGTTGCCATAGCGACCGGCTCGAAAACACGGGCTCCCCGCGGCCACGAGACTGGGCAACTGCCTAAGGTGAGCGCATGGATCACGCCGCGGCCCAAGCCTGGCTCGACCGTTACGTTGCCGCATGGCTGTCATACGACGCCGATGACATCGCAGGCCTCTTCAGCGAAGACATCGTCTACCGGTATCACCCCTATGACGATCCCGTCGTCGGCCGCCAAGCGGTCGTCGCATCATGGCTGGGCGACGACAGCTCGGTTGGCGCCTCGACGCGCGACGCGCCAGGCACATACGAAGCCCAGTACGAACCAGTCGCGGTCGACGGAAACACCGTCGTCGCGACGGGAACTTCGAGCTATCGGGACCGGCCCGACGGCCCGATCGTCCGCGTCTACCACAACTGCTACGTGATGAGTTTCGATGCTGGAGGGCGCTGCCGGGAGTTCACCGAGTACTACATGCAGCGTCCCTGACCCGGGCCCCGCGAAACCGGCGCGGGGTTCATCAACCTCAACCGGAGAAGAAGTCTTCCAGCGCGGCTGCCACGACAGCCGGCTTGCCACCGACCCGCTCGTTTCCTGCCGCGCCATGCCCGAGACCGGGAAGGACGACCCGGCGCGCACGCGGCAAGGCGGCGGCGAGCCAGTCCATCGCCCGTTGCAGGTAGACAGGGCTGCCCTCGCCGCCGAGCAACAGGACCTCAGCCTCGGTGTTCGCGTACAGGTCCAGGCGGTTCCGCGCCTCCTCCACCAGCCCGAAGTCGTAGTCCAGCGTGGGTGCAAGTGCGCGCATAGAGCTCTCGTCCGGCCCGAGAGCCTGCTCCTCGCGGCGCATCCCGACGATGGTCAGCGCACGTAGCAGCGGTCGTGGCACGTACGAGAAGATCGCCGGTCCCATCTTCGAGCCCTTCATGGCGGTCACCAGCGCCGAAGCGAGGTCACCTTGGGCCAGTTCGTCTCGGTAGCGGGCCACGAACGCCGTCGAGAGGGAGTTCGCCACGATCAGCGGCGGCTCGAAGATGGCCACTCGCCGCACCTGTGGCAGCCGAAGAGTGGCCTCCAGCGCGACGATCGCTCCGGAGCTGACGCCGAAGACATCGCCCGCACCGGTGGCGTCCAGCACAGCAGCGAGATCATCCACCTCGGTGGAAAGATCATGACTGCTTCGATGCGGGCCGCTCATCCCCCGTCCGCGCCGGTCCAGCAGGTGGACCGTGTGGGAACCACTTAGCGCGATAGCCAGCTCCAGGTGGCTGGAGGCCGATTCCATGGCCCCGTGCACGATCGCCAGCCCGGGACCCGTGCCGACGCTTCGATAGCCGATCGAGGTGCCGTCGGTTGATGTGACAGTCGGATGCACGGCAAGCGTCATGATCGTCCCCTATGCTGTGATTGATCACTTAAGTATCTTGATTTATAGCTTAATGACTAAGGGAAGTAATGACAAGGTCCAACGTCCGCCGGGAAGAGCTGATCGCACGGCTCCAGGTGCTCGGCGAATTGGAGAGCACCGACACCGCGATGTTTCATCAGGCGGCCGCGGCCTCGTACGGGCTCGGCATCACCGACATGAAGGCACTCCAGATCGTGCTGCGGGAGGGCCCGCAGAGCGCCGGGACGTTGGCCGGCAGGCTCCAGCTGACCACCGGCGCCGTCACCAGCGTCCTGGACCGCCTCGAGCGAAAGTCGTTGATCGTTCGGAGCCCTCACCCAACAGACCGGCGGAAGATCATCGTGACCGCCAATCCCGACGCGCTGTCCGACCGGGACAACGTATATCGCTCGATCGGCGACGCGTACGCCGCTATGCAGCGGCGTTTCACGACGTCCGAGCTGGAGACGCTGGTGCGCTACTACGAAGCCTCGATCGAGGTGCTGCGAAAAGAGATCGCCCGCTTGGCGCGGTGAGACATCAGGGTCTGCCCCACGACCTCCCTGGCCACGGCCCTGAACCTGGAGTCCGACGCTCGTCGAGTCACGGATGCCCGGACTAGCTTGGTGGCCATGAGCGACGCCCGGTCCGAATCCGTACGCGAGCAGTCCCGACACCCCGAGACCGGGCTGGAGCCGACCGATGTCGGCCCTATCGCCGGAGGCAACCTCCGGGCCTCGGACGCGGACCGCGAGCGGGTCGCCAACGTGCTGAACACCGCGTACGCCGAGGGCCGGCTGACCCGCGAGGAGCACGACGAGCGGCTGGACCGGCTGCTCAACGCCAAGACCTTCGACGACCTCGTCACGATCACCCACGACCTGGTCGTGGTCGGAATCCCGGCCCCGATCCAGTCGACGCAGACGAGCCCGCGCAGCTCCAATTTCACCATCGACAGCACCGCACCCACCGACGAGTCGGACAAGCTGATCGCGATCTTCGGCGGCGTCACCCGGCACGGAAACTGGCGGATCCGCAAGCGGAGCCACGCCGTCGCGCTCTTCGGGGGCATCGATCTCGACTTTCGCGATGCGATCTTCGAAGCCCCGACGGTCGAGGTCTCGGGGTTCTGGTGCTTCGGCGGCCTGGACATCAAGGTGCCGCCGGGCATCCAGGTGCGCGACCAGACCGCCGGCATCTTCGGCGGCACGGACGTCCGCGACCTCGGCGAGCCCCTTCCCGGCGCGCCGACGCTGGTGATCAAGGGCGTGACGCTGTTCGGCGGCGTTTCGGTGCACGGCCCGAAGCCTGGAAAGCGGCACCGCTGAACCAGCCCGCCCGCCTCGGTGGGAAACGAACGTGTACGTCCGCTGCTATCGCGATGCCCCGGCTGCAACCGGCGCATCGTGCAGGGAGCGAACGTGCACGTGAGCTCCCGCACCGAGGCCACGTAGCCTGAATGTGTCATGGATGAGCTCTTCGCCCCGCCCGCGTACGAGTGGCAGCGGATCTCGCCGGCCTACCGCTCGCTGCGCCGGCTGACCACCCTGGTCTTCCCACCACTGCTCTTCAGCGTCCCGGCGGTCGCCGTCGGGGTGCTCACCGGCCTGTGGTGGATCTCGGCCGTTCTCTGGGGCATCGCGGCCGTGGTCATGATCATCCGGCTGGTCTTGATCAACCGCAGCTGGCGCTCGTGGGGCTACGTGGAGCGCGAGGACGACCTCTACATCACCCACGGCGTCCTGTTCCGGAGCCTGGTCGCCGTCCCGTACGGCCGGATGCAGCTGGTGGAGGTCGAGTCCGGCCCGCTGGAGCGTGCCTTCGGCCTGGCCACGGTCAGCCTCAAGACCGCGAGCCCGGAGACCGGCGCCACCATCCCCGGCCTGCCGCCCGCCGAGGCCGCACGGCTGCGCGACCGGTTGACCGCACTGGGTGAGGCGCAGGCCTCGGGGCTATGAGCCAGACCGCGGGGAGATCACAGGACGTCGAGCAGCCGGAGGTCGTCCCCGGCGCACCGGAGGTCAAGAAGACCGAGCGTCCACACCCGCTGACCCCGTTCATCCGCAGCTGGATCGTCTTCGTGGCCATCTTGATCGCACTGGTCCGCGAGGTGCTGAACGACGTCGGCCGGCAGGGCCTCGACCCGGCCCACCTCGGGCTCGCCACCCTGACCAGCGGAGTCGCCGCCATCGCCGGCGCGGCGGTGCTCATCGCGGGCATCGCGGGCTTCGTCAGCTGGTATTTCACCCGGTTCGTGATCGACGAGGAGGAGCTGCGGGTCGAGACCGGCGTGATCTTCAAGACCTCGAAGAAGATGTCCTTCGAGCGGCTGCAGTCCGTCGACATCATCCAGCCGCTGGCGGCCCGGATCTTCGGTCTGGCCGAGCTCCGGCTGGAGGCGGGTGCGACCGACGCCTCGATCAAGCTCCGCTACCTGCGCCGCGACCGGGCGGCGCGGCTGCGCGAGTACCTGCTCGCCAGGGCGCACGGCCAGGTGGCCAGGGTCGACGACGCCTATCTGCCCGCAAGCGCGCTGACCGACCTGACGGCCGCGGATCGGCCCCTGGTCCGGGTGACCCCGCAGCGGCTCGTCGGCGGCTTCCTGCTCTCCACCGAGTGGCTGGTCCCCGCCTGCATCGCGGTCGTGATCTTGATCACGACCGCGGCTCTCGGCGTCGTGGCGTTCGCCGTCGGCGGCCTCCTGCCGCTGCTCGTGGGGCTCGCGTCTCTGGTCAGCCGGCGGCTGATCGGCATGTTCAACTTCACGGTCACCGAATCCATCCGGGGAGGCGCGGGGGGGTCATCCCCCCCGGAGTCAACACAGTCGCGCGGGTTGCGGATCACCCGCGGGCTGACGAACCTGGTCAGCCAGTCGGTGCCGGTCAGCCGGATCCAGGGCGTGCGGATCTGCCAGCCACTGCTCTGGCGACCGCTCGGCTGGTATCGGGTGGACGTCGACATCGTCGGCTACAGCCGTACGAGCAGCGAGAACAACGAGTCGCACGCGACCAGCGTCCTGCTGCCGGTCGCGGACGAGTCCGAGGTCGAGCTCGCCGTAGGTCGGGTGCTGCCGGAGTTCGACCTCGACGGCATCGAGCTCCACCGGGTGCCGGCCCGGGCCCGCTGGCTGCGCTGGTACGACTTCTGGACCCTGCGCTACGGCTGGAACGAGCACGCGATCATGACCGAGCACGGCTGGCTGAACCACACCCGAGACGTGGTGCCGCACGCCAAGACCCAGTCCGTACGGATAGTGCAGGGACCGCTGCAGCGCGCGCTGCGGCTGGCAGGAGTGCACATCGACACCGCGAAGGGCCCGGTCAACGCGGTGGCCCGGCACCTCGACACCCGCGCCGCGCGCGAGCTGGCGATGACCCAGCTGGACCGGGCACGAGCCGCCCGGATCGCCGACCGCTCCCGCCTCGCCGCCTTCCAGGCGAACGTCGGCGGCCTACCCGGAGCCGACACAGCGGGGGGGAGCGAGGGGGTCGTCCCCCCCGGAGCCGACGCAGCGGGGGGGAGCGGGGGGGTCGTCCCCCCCGGAGCCGACACAGCGCGGCTGCTGGCCGACTTCGGCACCGATCGCGACCGGCTGCTCGGCGGCGGCGGCGAGAGCGAGGTCTTCGCCATCGACGACGTACGGGTGCTGCGGCTCTACCGGCGGCCGCACTCCGACACCGACCAGACGGTCAACCAGCTCCGCTCCCTCTACGACGGCTGGGCCGGGGTCGACATCGGTCTGGAGCTGCCCCGGATCCTCGAGGTGGACCGGCGGGACGGGCGCCTCTTCACCATCGATTGGCGCTTCTCCGGGCTCGGCCTCTCGAACTGGCTGCGGAACGCTGACGCCGCCGAGCGGCGCACGGCGCTCACGAGCTTCCTCGACGCGACCGAACGGCTGCGCAAACTGCCGAGCCCGATGGCGGGCTTCGCCCGGCTCGTGGGGCAGGAGGCCCCGCGTCAGTTCGGCTCCTTCGGCGAGCTGATGCACAACATGCTCGCCGGCCCGACCCGGGAGAGCCGGGTCCGGCTCGAGCATGACCTTCCCAACGTCGCGCAGATCTGGGACCGGTTGCACGCCGACCTCGCCGAGCGGCAGGTCAGTCCGGCACTGGTGCACGGCGACGCCTGTCCGTCGAACGCGTACGTCAGCCTGCTGCCGGGCGGCCCGACGATCACCGGGGTCGGTGACTTCAGCCCGCACACGGTGAACGGCGATCCGGTGATGGACGTCGCGGGCGCGGTGATCTTCCTCGAGCTCGAACCGTACGTGGACGCGGCAGCCGACAGCGCCTGGCTCTGCGGCCTCGCGACCGAACGGTGGGGGGCCGACATCAGCCATTGGATCGCCGTCTACCGGCGGTTCTACGGCTTCTACTTCTCCAACGCCTACGACTTCGACCCGGGCCTCTACGCCTGGTGCCTGCGGCAGCTGACCAGCGAAAACCCTCCAGGCATCTCGCGCCGCTGAGCAAGCTGACGCGCTGATCTGGGCACTCCCCGAAGCAGCCCGATCTCGGTAGGCTCCAAGCATGGCCGACGAACCCGTACGCAGCGCACCAGTACTCGGAATCGACATCGGGGGCAGCGGGATCAAGGGCGCCCCGGTCGACCTCGCCACCGGCGAGATGACCACCAAACGGCTCCGCATCGACACCCCGAAGAAGTCGACGCCGCACAACGTCGCCAAGGTCGTCGCGGAGATCGTCGCGAACTTCGCCGAGGAGATCGCCGACGGGCCGATCGGGGTCACGATCCCCGCGGTGGTGACCCATGGCCAGACCCGCTCCGCGGCCAACATCGACAGCTCCTGGATCGACTGCCAGGCAGAGAAGATCTTCGAGGACGAGCTGGGCCGGGACATCTACCTCGTCAACGACGCCGACGCGGCGGGCATCGCCGAGGTGCACTACGGCGCAGCCAAGGATCATCCCGGTCTGGTCATCCTGACCACCCTGGGCACCGGCATCGGAACCGCGATCGTCTATCGCGGCGTGCTCGTCCCCAACTCCGAGCTGGGCCACATCGAGGTCGACGGGCACGACGCCGAGAAGCGTGCGGCCTCCAGCGTCAAGGAGAACGAAGGCCTGTCCTACTCCCAGTGGGCGGTCCGGCTGCAGCGCTACTACGAGCGGCTGGAGGCCCTGCTCTGGCCCGACCTCATCGTGGTCGGTGGCGGGGTGAGCAAGAACGCGGACAAGTTCCTGCCCAAGCTCAAGCTGAACGCGGAGCTGGTGCCGGCCAAGCTGCTCAACTCGGCAGGCATCGTCGGCGCCGCGTGGCTTGCCAACGACGCCAAGCTCCACCCCGACCTGCTGAAGTAACGACGCCCGGGATCACGGAGGCCTTCCGGCTCACAGCGGCACCGGCGGCTCGAGCCAGCGATAGATCTGGCCGTCCCGGAGCTCTATCGAGTCCGGCGCGTCGGGCGGGTCCGAATCCGCCAGCATGGCGAGGACCTTTGTCCGGCCCCGGATCGTACGGCCGCCGGCATCGGTCCAGTGCAGGTAGGGATGGAGCAGCAGCCGCAGCGTCTCCCAGTCACGAGCCACCATCGCCGCATGCGCCTCCCCGGCCACCTGGTCCACCGTCCTAGTGTCGTCGATGGCACCGACATCGAGGAGCTTTGCGCATGCCCCACTCACGCCAGCCGTACGTCCACCACCTGACCACCGTCGTCGCCGCACCCAGCCAGGTGCTCTCCCGCGGCGACGGCCAGATCATGCCCGAATACGGCGAGCCGAGCGTGGAAGGCGTCATCCACGCCGACGTGCGGGTGCTGAGCCGGGCGGTCGTCACCGTCGACGGTGAGCCGGGCGAGCACATCGCGGCCGAGTCGACCGACGGCGAGGCTCACTTCACCTCGATCCTGAGGCACGTCGGTCCCCCGCTCTCCGTCGTGGCGGATCCGGCCGTCCGGCTGGAACGCGTACGGCGGGTGCAGCCCGGGCTGCTGACGGAAACCCTGATCGTCTCCTCGCTGTTGCCTGAGGATGCCGAGGTGCTGCTGGCGGTCGAGCTGGCCGCAGCCGGCGACCCGATCGCCCGCGTCAGATCCGGCAAGCCGTCGACGCCGCGCTCCTTCGACTCGGACGGGAGCCTGTCCTGGTCGACGGGCGATCTTTCCGCCTCGGTCATCGCCGAGGACGCGGACCTCGCCCTGTCGGCCGAGGGGAGCGAGCTCACGATCACCTGGAGGCTGACCGCGCCGCACGGCGGTGAGGCCCGCCGGACCTGGACGTTGACCATCTCCGACCCCGACTCCGTGGTGATCGCCCCGGCGACGCCGCCCATTCAGGTCCCCGCCATCACCGGTCAGCAGGACGAGCGACTCACCGGATGGCTGGAGCGGTCGATCGAGGATCTCAACGGTCTGCGGATGGCGACCCCCGACTCCCCGGAAGACAGCTTTCTCGCCGCGGGAGCACCGTGGTATCTCACCCTCTTCGGTCGGGACAGCATCTGGGCCGCGCGGATGCTGCTGCCGATCGACCTGGGGCTCGCCCGCGGGACCCTGCGGACACTGGCCCGGCTGCAGGGCAAGCGCCTGGACCCGGCGGCTGCCGAGGAGCCGGGCAAGATCATGCACGAGCTGCGCCGGGGTCGGCTGGTGATCGACGGCTTGTCGCTGCCACCCATCTACTACGGCACGATCGACGCGACACCGCTGTGGATCTGCCTGCTGCACGACGCGTGGCTCGCCGGGCTGGGAGACGACGATCTCACCGACCTGCTTCCCGCCCTCCGAGGTGCGCTGGGCTGGCTGACCGAGTACGGCGACCCGGACGGCGACGGCTTCCTCGAATACCACGACCCGACCGGTCACGGCCTGGCCAACCAGGGCTGGAAGGACTCCGGCGACTCCGTGCGGTTCGCCGACGGCGTGATCGCCGAGGGCCCGATCGCGCTGTGCGAGGTGCAGGGCTATGCGTACGAGGCCGCGATGTCGGGCGCTGCCGTGCTCGATGCACTCGGCCAGCCAGGAGCGGACACCTACCGCCGCTGGGCCGCGCGGCTCGCGGACCGGTTCCGGGCCGCCTTCTGGTGCGGTGACGGCGACGACCGCTTCCCGGCGATGGCGTTGGACGGGAACAAGAAGCAGGTCGACTCGCTGACCAGCAACATCGGCCACCTGCTCGGCACCGGCATCCTCGACCCCGAGGAGGAGGCACTGGTGGCCAGGCGTCTGTCCAGCGACGCCCTCGACTCCGGCCTCGGGCTGCGCACCATGGCGGCCACCGACGGCGGCTACTCGCCGCTCAGCTATCACTGCGGGTCCGTGTGGCCGCACGACACCGCAATCGCCATCGCCGGGCTGTACGAGGCCGGACTCGCCGAGCATGCGGGCGGGCTGATCGAGGGCCTGCTCCGCGCGTCCGTCGTGTTCGAGCAGCGGCTGCCGGAGGTGTGGAGCGGCGAAGGTCGCCCGGTGCCCTATCCCGCCGCCTGCCGCCCGCAGGCGTGGTCGGCGGCCTCGGCCGTGGTCGTGGCCCAGGCTCTCGGCGCACTTCCCTAGCCGGTCCGGCCGCCCCAACCGTGGCCGTGGCCCAGGCTCTCGGCGCGCTCCCGTAGCCCGCCGCGGCCGGTGCGATAATCGGCTCTTGTGCCTTCGCTTCCGACCCTGCTGAGTGATCGGATCCGCGCCGTCACCGGTGTGGACCCGGAGCTCCGGCCCGCCACCAAACCGCAGTTCGGCCACTTCCAGTCGAACGTCGCGCTGCGCCTGGCCAGCAGCGAAGGCAGGCGTCCCCGCGAGGTCGCGGAGTCCATCGTCGCGACGTTGGACCTCGACGACATCTGCGAACCGCCGGAGATCGCCGGACCGGGCTTCATCAACCTGCGGCTGAAGTCCGCTGCCGTGGCACAGGCGGTCACCGAGCAGCTCGCCGACCCGTACGCCGGCGTGAACCGCACCGACCGGCCGCAGACCGTCGTGGTCGACTACTCCGCGCCCAACGTCGCCAAGCAGATGCACGTTGGGCACCTGCGCTCGACAGTGATCGGGGACTGCCTCAACCGGGTCCTGACCGAGGCCGGGCACCGGGTGATCGCGCAGAACCACATCGGCGACTGGGGCACCCAGTTCGGCATGCTGGTCGAACAGATCATGGACGAGCGGATCGACACCTCCGCCTTGAACCTGCCCGACGCCGAGGCGCTCTATACACGGGCCAGCGCGCACTTCCGGTCCGATCCGGAGTTCGCCGATCGGGCGCGCCGCCGGGTGGTCGCACTGCAGAGCGGTGACGAGGAGACCCGCGGCATCTGGCATCAGTTGATCGACGTCTCGCTCACCGGCTTCAACGCGGCGTACGAGCGGCTGCACGTCCTGCTCACCGATGATGATCTTGCCGGCGAGTCGATCTACAACGACGATCTGGCAGAGATGGTGGCTCAGCTGGAGTGGGACGGCACGGCGGTGATCGACGACGGAGCCCTGTGCGTCTTCGTGGAGGGCTTCAGCGCTCCGATGATCGTCCGCAAGCGGGACGGCGGCTTCGGCTACTCGGCGACCGACCTGGCCGCCGTACGGCACCGGGTGCGCGACCTGCACGCCAACCGGCTGATCTACGTCGTGGACGCCCGCCAGTCCGACCATTTCGACCAGGTCTTCGCGGTCGCCCGCAAGGCCGGCTATCTGCCGCCCGCGGTGAGCGCCGAGCACGTCGCCTTCGGCACCGTCCTCGGCCCGGACGGCAAGCCGTTCAAGACCCGAGAGGGCACCGCCGTCACGCTGAACTCACTGCTCGACGCGGCCGAGGAACTGGCCGCGCCACCGGTCGCGCTGGCTGCGATCAAATACGCCGACCTGTCCAACGCGCTCAACAAGGACTACGTCTTCGACATCGCACGGATGGTCAAGACCACCGGGAACACCGGCCCTTACCTGCAATACGCGCACGCCCGGATGAACCAGGTGCTCCGCAAGGCCGAGGCCGAGGGCTACGGCGAGCAGACCAAGATCACGATCTTGGACGAGCCGGAGGAGCAGGCACTCGCGCTGCTGCTGATCCGGTTCGGCGAGGCGGTCGACGACGTCGCCGAGAGCCTGCAGCCGCACAAGCTCTGCTCCTACCTCTACGATCTCGCCGGCGCATTGTCGATCTTCTACGAGCAGTGCCCGGTGCTCAAGGCCGAGGGCACCGTACGCGATTCGCGGCTGGCGCTGTGTCTGGCGACGCGTCGCGTGCTCGCCGCCGGCCTGACCATGCTCGGCATCGAGCCGCTGGACCGGATGTAGGCCTCGCGCCCGACACCCGCGGCCTGTGCCCCTAGGGCTGCTGGGCGCCGAGCGCCTCGACGTAGAGCGAGTACAGCGAGCTGCTGGCGGTCATGAAGAGGCGGTTCTTCTTGATCCCGCCGAAGGTGAGGTTGGCGCAGCCCTCCGGCAGGTGGATCCGGCCGAGCAGGGTGCCGTCCGAGGCGTAGCAGTGCACCCCGTCGAAGCCCTCGCCGCCGCCCTGTGCCGCCGACCAGAGGTTGCCCTCGGTGTCGACGCGAATGCCGTCGGAGCCACCCGGACTCATGTCGACGAACCGCCGGCCGTTGGTGACCGAGTCACCGACCACGTCGAAGACCCGGATCTCGCCGACGTCGACGACGTAGAGCAGGCTCTCGTCCGGGCTGAAGCACAGGCCGTTGGGACGGTCCATGTCGCCGATCACCGCGGCTGCGCGACCTGAGTCCGAGTCGACCCGGTACACGTTCCGCGGCAGTTCCAGCGGCGCCTTGTCGCCCTCGTAGTTGCCGAGGATGCCGTAGCCCGGATCGGTGAACCACACCGAGCCGTCGGACTTCACCACGATGTCGTTGGGCGCGTTGAGCCGCCTGCCGTCGAAGCGGTCGAGCAGCACGGTGATCTTGCCGTCGTGCTCGGTGCGGGTCACCCGCCTGGTCAGGTGCTCGCAGCTCAGCAGCCGGCCCTGCCGATCCCGAGTGTTGCCGTTGCTGTTGTTCGCAGACGTGCGGAAGACGGTCACCTCACCGGTCTCCTCGGTCCAGCGCAGCATCCGGTTGTTGGGAATGTCGGAGAAGATCAGAAAGCGCCCGTCGCCGAACCACACCGGACCCTCCAGCCACCGGCCGCCGGTCCACAGGCGCTCGACCACGCCCTGGTAGATCCGGAGCTGCTCGAACCGCTGATCGACTGTCTCCACGGCAGGATCCGGGAAGCGGACGATGGTCCGGTCCTGAGCCCAGGCTCGCGCATGATCATGATCGGCCATCTGCACCTCGCTGCTTGGAGATCGGCGCCGAGTCTATCGGGTCGGTCGCTCCCCCACTGCCGACCAAGATCGCGGAGCGGCCGAGTCTGCCGGGCGTCAGTCCGGCAACGGTTGGCAGTGCGGGCACCAGTAGCTGAGGCGTTCCTGGCCGGCCGGCCCGTACTCCTCCGAGCGGATCGGCGTGCCGCAGCGACGGCAGGGCTGGCCGGTGCGCTCGTAGACGTACGTCCGCCGCGAGGGCCGCAGATCCCCGGTCGTCGACTGCTCCGGCCCCCACCGGTTGACGAAGATCAACTGCTGGGCACGGCGAACGAGTCGGCCGAGGTCGGTGACCTGCCGCACCGGCGTGCGCGGGTGAATGCCCTGCAGGAACAGCAGCTCCGCCCGATAGAGCGTGCCCAGCCCGGCGAGGTTGCGCTGGTCGAGCAGAGCCTCGCCGATCGTCCGGTCCGGCTGGGCCCCGATCCGGCGCACCGCCTCCTCAGGCGCCCAGTCCGGACCGAGCAGATCAGGTCCCAGGTGCCCGACCAGCTGATCTTCGTCGGCGGTGGGCACCAGCTCGACGACCGGCAGCCGATAGCCGACGGCGTCGTGCTCGGCTGTGCTGAGCACGACGCGGATCTCGTACGCAGGACCGCCGGTCCAGCGCCGGCCGCGCGGAAAGATCCGCCAGGCACCATCCATCCTCAGGTGGGTGTGCAGGGTCAGCCCGTTGTCGAACCGGAGCAGCTGGTGCTTGCCGCGCGACGCCACATCGCGGACGGCGACACCAACCAGATCGGTAGTCGCCAGCGACGGCACCCGGAACTCCGACCTGGTCAGCTCACGGCCGTGCAGCACCTCGTCCAGCCGCCGGCAGAGCCGCCAGACCGTGTCACCCTCGGGCACGCCCACTTATTGTGGTGCGCTCGCGCGATCGCGCATAGAGGGCGCGATCCAATCGACGCTCGCGCCCCTCAGGTGCTGTCTACCGACCGCTCGGCACGGCCCCCGACGGCTCGCAGCATCACGCTGACCCAGGTGCGGAACGGCCGCCAGCGCTCCGCGAACGCCGCGTAGTCTCCGTCGCTCAGCTGAGGATCCAGGCCATAGAGGTCGATCGCCGCGGCGCGGCTCATCGGCTCCTCCACCGAGAGGACGTCTGCGTTGCCGCAGGCTCGGATGACGATCAACGCGCTGTAGAAGGGTCCGATTCCGGGCAGCGACTGGAGATCCTTTCTCGCATCCTCGGGCGTCATCGCCGTCAGCCGGTCGACCGACAACCTGCCGTCCTGCGCCGCCTCCGCGATCGCGTGCAGCCGTGGGATCCGATCCGCCGGCAGGCCCGGCACGGACTCAACCGCGGCCAGCCTCGACGGCGTCGGCACCGCCCAGATCCGCTCGCCCGCGAGCTCGAACGACGCGCCGTGCGCCTCGGCCAACCGCGCCCGCAGCCGGATCCCCTGGTTGCGCGCGCGGCGGGCGCTGATCACCGACCAGATCGCCGCCTCGTACGGCGAGTGGAACAGTGCCGGCCGGAAGCCCGGCGCCATGTCCCGAAGCCGGGCCAGCACGGGGTCCGCCCGGCACATCCGCTCGAAGGCGACACCGTCGTGATCGACGGAGACCACCCGGGCGACCTGGTTGGCGATGACGGCGACGGTCCGGTCGGCCAGTTCCGGAGAGCCCGGCAAAGGGTGGATCCGCAACTGCAGGCGCTCGCCCTCCTGCCGCAGCTCGGCGCCGACTTGCCGCTCGTACACGCCGTCAACGCAGAAGGCGAGACGCATCACACCGTCGAAGCTGTGCTCGTTCCGATGCCCGAAGCCCATCAGGGCGACCTCGCGCAGGTCGTACGGCCCGCGGGTGTCGAGGTAAGTGGTGACGGGTGCTGCGGCTGTTACTGTGCTCATCCCGCCATTCTCTGGGGGAGCACAGACAGTTTGAGTGCGGCCTACAACCCGCCGGACTCCTCGGGCTGCGCCGACTCCGGAGAAGTCGACTCCCCCGCACCGGCCTGAGGCTGAGACCAAGCACCGGTGCCCATCTCTGCCGAGCCACCCGGCTGAGATGATGCTCCGGCGCTCGGCTCAGACGCCTCCACACCCGGTTCGGAGGAGGTCATGCCCGGCTCCGAGGACATGCCGCTCGGCCCCGAGGACCCCGGAACGCCAGATCCACCGGCCTCCCCCGCGGACGAGTCCTGACGAGACACCCGAATGCTGCGAGGGTTCGAACCGGACGTCGAGATCGGCACCGTGATCTCCAGAATGCCGTCGCGATAACTCGCCTCGACGGCGTTCTCCTGTGCGCCCTGCGGAAGCGTCACCCGCCGCCGGAACGAGCCATAGCGGAACTCCGACCGACCCTTCTCGGTGGTGCGCTCCTGACGCTCGGCAGAGACGCTGAGCACCCCGTTCTCCACGGTGACATCGACGTCGGACTCTGGGTCGATCCCGGGCAGCTCGGCTCGAAGAACGTAACGGTCGCTCTCCAGCTTGTCCTCGATCCGGATCGGATGGACTGCTCCCCGCCAAAGCTCGCCCCAGGACGGCCAACCCGAGTCGAACCAGTCGAACCACTCTGACAGCTGCCGCCCCGGCTGGCGCCGGGAAATGTCGCTCATCGCGTCCTCCTGTCCAAACTGACAGAGGTTTGACCTACCCGCGCGAACACCGCTCAAAACCGCTCCACCGTAGGCTGAACGGGTGCGGCCGACCCGAATCCAGTTCTCGGCGCGGCCTCGTCGGCGCTGGCTCTCCTACGGCTTCGCGACCGCCGGCCTCCTCGGTGCGGGCGCTCTGGCTGTCATCGCCGGCTCGGTCGCGTTCGTACGGAGGGCGGCCGCCGGGCACCTCTACAGCGCGGCCGACGTGCCGCATGCACCGGTCGCGCTCGTCCTCGGCGCGCAGGTCCATCCCGACGGCACGCCGTCGCGCTTCCTCGCCGCCCGGCTGGATCTCGCCAAGCGGCTCTACGACGCCGGCCGGGTGCGCGCGATCCTGGTATCCGGCGACAACATGGCGCCCGAGTACGACGAGCCGGCGGCCATGCGCACCTACTTGATCAAGGCCGGCGTGCCGGCCACCCAGGTGATCGCCGACTACGCCGGCTTCGACACCTACGACTCCTCCGTACGGGCGAAGAGGATCTTCGGGGTCGAGGAGTTGATCGTTGTCACGCAGGGCTACCACCTGCCACGGGCAGTCGGCACGGCGCGGTTGGTCGGCTTGCGCGCCCATGGGGTCGGCGACTACACCGTACGGAGGCTCTCCGAGCCCTGGGTGAGCGGCGCCATCCGAGACCAGGTGGCGTGCGTCAAGACCGTGCTCGATCTGATCACCGCCCGCGAGCCGATCCTCGGGCCGCGCGAGACCAGCGTGGACGAGGCGCTCCGCCGCTAGTCACTCGGATCGCTCACCGCTACCAGGATCCCGGTTCCGGGCGGGAATAGTCGTGCTGCTGCCCTCATTACTCGCATACGATGTAACTGTGTAACTCTGTGATGCAGTAATGGACGAGAAGGGAGAGATGCCATGAACTGGCATGGATACGACGAAGGACCCCGGGGTCGGCGGCGCGGACGGCCCGACGGAGACGAGGATGACGAGCGCATCCGCGGCTGGCGCGGCCCGCGCGGCGGCGGCAGAGGTTTCGGTCGGCCCGGTGGCTGGCAGAACGTCGACCTGCCGCCCGCCGACGACGCGAAGGCGTGGTTCGAGGGACGGCTGCCCAGCGACTGGTTCACCGACGTCTCGGTAACGGTCGACCGTGAGGAGATCACCGTGATCGGCACCCTCGCCGACGAGGCCACCGAGGACTCGGCCGCGGCGGAGGGACGGATCAGCCGCTTCCGCGCCGACACCCGGGCGGCCCGGATGGAGATCGCGGACGAGGCGCAGGCGCGCTACCGCCGCAAGGTGTCCTGGGGCGCTCAGCTCGGCGACGTACGGGCGCTGTTCACCCACCTCTCGGTGCCGGTGATGACCCGGCTCCGGCAGCCCGAACGCCGGGTGCTCGACACTCTGGTGGACGCCGGGGTGGCGAGGTCACGTTCCGAGGCACTGTCCTGGGCGGTCAAGCTGGTCGGCGAGCACGCCGAGTCGTGGCTGGCCGACCTGCGCAGCGCGATGGAAGAGGTCGACAAGCTCCGGGCCGAAGGGCCCGAGCTCTGAGATAACGGCGCTTCCCCAACGTTCGCAACCCCATCTCCGCTTTGCACACGAAGATTCCGGTGCGAAGCGGAGATGGATGTGCGCGGCCGATGTGGAGGGTGCGGTCAGGTGGTGCGCTGGTTGCGGTAGTAGGTGATCAAGCCCTGGGTTGAGGGGTCCTGCTTCGCCAGCGCCTCCTCGTCGCCGCCGACCGCCGGGGTGACCTGCAGGGCCAGCTGCTTGCCCAGCTCGACGCCCCATTGGTCGAAGCTGTCGATTCCCCAGACGACGCCCTGCACGAACGTGATGTGCTCGTAGAGCGCGATCAGTTGGCCGACCACCGACGGCGTCAAGGCCGGCGCCATGATCGACGTGGTCGGCCGGTTGCCGCCGAACACCCTGGCCGGCACGATCTGCTCCTTCGTGCCCTCGGCGCGCACCTCGTCGGCCGTCTTGCCGAAGGCCAACGCTGCGGTCTGGGCGAAGAAGTTGGCCAGGAACAGCTCGTGCACGTCGTTGTCGCCATCCTTCAGCGGGTGCGCCGGATTGGCCACCGCGATGAAGTCGCACGGGATCAGCCGGGTGCCCTGGTGGATCAGCTGGTAGAACGCGTGCTGGCCGTTCGTGCCGGGCTCGCCCCAGAACACCTCGCCGGTGTCGGTGGTCACCGGCGAGCCGTCGTAGCGGACGCTCTTGCCGTTCGACTCCATGGTGAGCTGCTGCAGGTATGCGGCGAACCGGTGCAGATACTGCGCGTACGGGAGCACGGCGTGCGTGCCGGCGCCGAAGAAGTTCACGTACCAGACGTTCAGCAGCCCCATCAGCACCGGCACGTTGCCGGCGAACTCGGTGCCCGCGAAGTGCTCGTCGATGGCCCGGAAGCCGGCCAGGAAGTCGTCGAAGTTGTCCGGTCCGATCGCGACCGCGACCGAGGTGCCGATCGCCGAGTCGACCGAGTATCGGCCGCCCACCCAGTCCCAGAAGCCGAACGCGTTCTCCGGGTCGATGCCGAACGCGGCCACCTTGTCCAGCGCCGTCGACACGGCAACGAAGTGCTTGGCCACGGCGTCGTTCGCCGCCTCGTCACCCTCGCCGATCGCGCCGGAGGTCCGGAGCCCGTCGAGCAACCAGGCCCTCGCCAGCCGCGCGTTGGTCAGCGTCTCCAAGGTGGTGAACGTCTTGGAGGCGACGATGAACAGCGTCGTCTCCGGGTCGAGGTCCTTGGTCTTCTCCGCCACGTCGGTCGGGTCGATGTTGGACACGAAGCGTGCCGTCAAGCCCTCCTGCACGTACGGCTGCAGCGCCTCGTAGACCATCACCGGACCAAGATCGGAACCGCCGATGCCGATGTTGACGAGAGTCTTGATCGCCTTGCCGGTGACCCCGACCCACTCGCCGCTGCGAATCTTCTCGGCGAAGGCGTACACCTTCTTCAACACGGCGGACACCTCGGGCATGACGTCCTTGCCGTCGACGATCAAGCTGCTGCCCTCGCCTTTGCGCAACGCGGTGTGCAGCACGGCGCGATCCTCGGTGACGTTGATGTGCTCGCCGGAGAGCATGGCGTCGCGACGCTCCGCCAACCCGACCTGATCGGCAAGATCGACCAGAGCGGCCAGCACCTCGGCGTTGATCAAGTTCTTGGAGAGGTCGACGTAGAGGTCGCCCGCCGTGAACGTCAGCGACTCGGCTCTCCCGGGATCCGCCTCGAACCAGCCGCGGAGATCGGGCTGGAGGGAGTCGTGCAACGCGGTGAGCGTTGCCCAGGCCTGGGTCGTGGTCGAGTCAACTGGCTGGTTCATTCGGCGCCTCGCTTCGTCGGGATGGATACGACGGGGTGCGTACGACGGCAGCCTAGCCAGACCGCCGCTCGCACCTCAATCGCCTGACCAGCCGGCCCGCGGCCGGCTTTCGGCAAGGCACGGTCTCGGCGCAGCCCGCCCCGGACCAGGCGGGCAGCAGACAGTACCGATATGCGCTCGCGCGGGGGGCATGCCGGTTGCCGCGTTGCGCGGGGGTACGCGGGGGGCGCAGCCCCCTGCGAGGGCTAACGTTCAGCCATGGATCCGCGGCTGGCTCGCGCTCGGGCCGAGCCGGAGCGTCGGTACGCGTCGGGCGAGTCGGAGTTCCGCACCGATCTGGAGCGGATCCGCTTCGCCAAGTCCTTCGCCCGGCTGGCCGAGGTGACCCAGGTGGTTTCGGCCGGTTCGACCGGCGGCGTGGTGCACAACCGGCTGACCCACACGATCAAGGTCGCCGCCGTCGCCCGGGCGATCGCCGTCCGGCTGCTGCGGACCGATGACCGGCAGCTGTTCCGTGATCTTGGCGATCTTGATCATGTGGTGGTCCAGGCCGCCGCGAACGCGCATGATCTTGGTCACCCGCCGTTCGGCCATCTCGGCGAGCGCATCCTTGACCGGCTGGCCCGTGAGCGGTTCGGCATCAGTGACGGCTTCGAGGGCAACGCCCAGACCTTCCGGATCCTGACCGAGGTCGAGGTGTACGGCCCTGGTGATCAAGGGCTCAACCTCACCGCGGCCGTCCGGGCGGCGGTGCTGAAGTATCCGTGGGCACGGTTCCACCATCCCGTCGATCATCCGACCGACTGGCCCATCCCGCCACGAGGGGCCGGCCACGGGACGGGTGGCGCCGGCGCCGCCAAGTTCTCCAGCTACCTGATCGACCTGCCGGAGATGATCGACGTGCTGACCGCGTTCCCCGGCCTGCCACCGGGTCGGCAGACCCTGGAGTGCTCGGTGATGGACCTGGCCGACGACATCGCCTACTCCCTGCACGACGTCGAGGACTTCCACCGCTCGGGCGTGCTGCAGTTCTCGCCGGTGTCCGGGGAGTTCCGGTCATGGGAGAAGGAACGGCTGGGCTTCGCGGGCCTGGACGACGCGGAGCTCGCCCGGGCTCATCGCCGACCCGGCGCGGGGCTGGAGCGGTTGCGGCGCCGCCTGCGCAGCCGGGACGCGTGGATCTTCGACGAGGACACCTTCGCGACCGCCGTCGCGACGGTCGGCGACGAGTTCGTCGACGGCGTGCTCGCGACGCCGTACGACGGCTCGCTGGCGGCCGACCGGGCCACGACGGCCTTCACCGCCCGCTGGATCGACCACCTGATCACCTCGGTCAAGCCGAACCCGACCCCTGTCGTGCGTTCGGGCTACGTCTCGATGAGCTCGCAGGCCTGGCATGAGGTGTCGGTGCTGAAGTTCGTCAACCAGTACTTCATCCTGGACCGCCCGGACCTGGCGATGCTGCAGCGCGGCCAGGAACGGACCATCGAGAAGCTCGTCATCGCGTTCGACCACTGGCTCTCCGATCACACCGACGCCGGCCGGGCACCGCGCCGGCTGGTCGACCTCGTCAATGCGGCGAGCTTCGGCTACGAGCGGATCGCAGCCTCTCACCCGGAGTGGCTGGACGGACGTACCACCGACTCGGATCTGGCCCGGATGGCACGCGGCCGCGGCATCATCGACTTCGTCAGCGGCCTGACCGACGCGCAGGCGGTCGCGTACGGTGCCCGGCTCGGCGGTTCCAGCGGCCTACTCTGGGGCAGCGGCCTGTAGGCCCGACGGCAGGTCAGCTCTGCGCGAAACCGCCGACAGATTGCAAGGATTCGGCAGGATTGCTGCGATCCGGCGACAGTTTCCGGTTTGGGGAACGGCAGGAAGGGAGGTGACGGGCATCGAGGTCATAGCGGAGATCTGGCGCCGCGCCACGTCGGTCCAGCCGGTGCCGCCAGCGATCGCCATCGCTCTGGTCGCGCTGGCCGCGATGGGCCTGGTGCTCGTCCCGGCGCTCTGGCCGTTCACCCGGATGCTTGTGACCATCACCCACGAGGGCGGCCATGCCATCGCGGCGCTGGCCACCGGCCGCCGGCTCCGGGGCATCCGGCTGCACTCCGACACCTCCGGGGTCACCTTGTCCAGCGGCCGGCCGCGCGGTCCAGGCATGGTGGTCATGCTGCTCGCCGGTTACCTCGCCCCGGCGGTGGTCGGGCTCGGCGCCGTGGTCCTGCTCGTTGCCGGCTACAGCCTCGGGCTGCTCTGGCTGTTCGTCTTCCTGCTGGCGTTGATGCTGCTGCAGATCCGCAATTTCTACGGCTTCGCGGTGATCGTCGGCTGCTCCGCCCTGTTGGTGGCGGTCAGCTGGTACGCCAGCGCGACGCTGCAGTCCACCCTCGCCTACCTGCTCACCTGGATCCTGCTGATCGCAGCCCCCAAGCCCGTGATCGAGCTCATCGCCGAGCGTCGGCGCCGGCGTGCTCCGCAGTCCGACGCCGACCAGCTCAGCCGGCTCACCCGACTGCCGGCGATGGTCTGGGCCCTGGCCTTCCTCGTCGTGAACCTGGCAGGGCTGGCCGTGGGAGCAGCCGTACTGCTGCCCGCGCTGGCCCGCCTGGTCTCGGGTGCCGCGAGGGTCTTCGCCGGCTGACCGGCCGAGGAATGACGAAAGGCTCCCGATCGCGGTGGATCGGGAGTCTGCGACCGATGACTCAGGCGGCCTGCCCGTAACGCCGGTCGGAAAGGACAACGCCGGCCCGCTCCAGCTCCGCCTCGACCCGGATCCGCTCGATGTCGCGCTCGATACCGGCCGAGTTGCCGCCGAGCTCGTGCTCGATCTCCAGCATCTCGCAGGCCTGGATCAAAACCTTGTCGTACGCGAGCCGGTTGCCCATCTGGTGGGCGGCCGACCGGTGCGCGTCAGTGCTGACGACCGTGCGCAACCGACGCAGGTCGGCAGCCACCCGCTCCAGCGGTACGCCCTGAACCTTGCGCAAGGCGCGGACGTTTCGGCGATGCTCGGCCGATTCCTGCCGCGAGTCCCGCCACCGCCGGATCCGATCGTCCCAGCGGCCAGCGAAGAGGTCGAAGAGAAGCACACACCCGAGAGGCATCAGGATCAGGATGGATACGCCGATCGCGCCAAGCACGACCTGGTAGACGTCCACCATGAATAAACACTAAGTCGGCCTCCCCGGCATCACAAGCCGATCCAACTGATGGCTCCATCACAGCGCCGGCCCGACGCGCAAAGCCTCAGGTCGTGCCGGAGTTGCCGTAAACCGAGACGTGAATGTGATCGTAGTGGTTAGCGGTCGGCGACCCGCGGTCCGCCATCAGCCGCCAGCCTTCACCGGATCGCTGCACGGTCCAGATGTGCTGGGAATAGATGACCTCGCTCACGCCGAGCGCCCGGGCATTCGCCCGCACCCACCTCGCGATGTCCCAGCCAACAGTCGAGTTGGAGATCATGCAGTCGATCGCCTGCCCGGTCGCGTGGTAGCCGTCGCCGGAGCGCAGACCGTAGAAGGTGGTGACCTGGGGGTAGCGGTGGCAGACGGCGCGATGGACCCGGATCGCGTCCCGGGTCAGGCCGGACTCGACCGCCGAGCCGGACGGACACGGTGCGGCCGAGATGCCGCCGGTGGTTGCCGTCGAGACGGTCGGCTTCTTCGTCGACAGGTACTGGCTGTGCACCCAGCGGCCCTTGCCACTCAGCAGGATCGACGTCCAACCGCTCTTGTCGCCGCTGGTCACCGAGACCTTCGTGCCGGCGGCGAGGACGGTGACCAGGCCCGCGTCGGTGCTCGGCTGCGTGCGCACGTTGAGAGCAGTCGTGGCGTAGCGGACGCCGATGACCTCGAGCGAGGCGACGACGGTCGCCGGCTTGGGTACAGCGGTCTGCGCGACCCCCGCGACGCTGCTGGCTCGAGTGCCGGCCGCCTTCGTCGTCGACGACGGTGGCAGGGTCAGCTCGGGGCGGGACAGCTCACGGCTGACGCGCGACTCGTTCGAGGTCGGCGCCGGCACCGCCGAGGCGCTCACCGCCGGGGCAGGCACCGCGTACGTGGGCTGGGTGAGCGGCCAGAGCACCCTGGCGGCGCCGGTTGCGACGACGCCGACGACGGCGACGGGGACTGCCACTCGAAGGACCCGGACCGGCAACGGCGCCCGTAACGCACGCCGCGGGCGCGGACGCGCCATATTTCACTCCCCCGAGTAATGAGACCAAATCGTGACCTTCGGTCGGGAGTCTAGCCAGATCGGTCACGTTTGTCGCAACCCGCTGGGTCGAACTGTGGAATGTCTTGTGCGATTCGCCTCCTCCCGGGCGCGGCAACCGGCTGCTGCTACTGTCAGGGAGCCATCGAGTGAGTGGAGGCGCGGATGCCCACGACGGAGTGCGACGCGATCGTCATCGGGGCCGGCCAGCCCGGGCCCGGGATCGCCGGATCCCTTGCCGACAAGGGCAAGCGGGTCGCCATGATCGAAATGGAACGCGCGGGCGGCACCTGTCTCAATCATGGTTGCAAGCCGACCAAGGCGCTCCGGGCCAGCGCCGCGGTCGCACATCAGGCGCGGCGGGCCGGAGAGTACGGCGTGCGGGTGGGCGAGGTGCAAGTGGACTTCGCCGCGGCCATGGATCGGGTCTGGTCGATCATCGACGAGCTGCGGGAGTCGCTGGACGACTGGATCGACGGCGTCGACAACCTCGAGATGATCAACGGTGCCGCGACCTTGATCACCGACCCGGACGGCGATGCCCACTGGGTGAGCGTCGAGGACCGGGAGCTGGTGGCGCCCCAGGTCTATCTCAACCTCGGCGCCCGCGCTTCCGTGCCGCCCCTGCCGGGCCTGGATTCCGTGCCCTACATGACCGAGGTCGAGCTGCTGGCTCTGCGCGAGCTGCCGCCGCACTTGATCGTGGTCGGCGGCGGCTACATCGGGCTGGAGTTCGGGCAGATGTTCCGCCGCTTCGGCTCAGACGTCACGATCATCGCGGGGGGCGGTGTGGCGCCGCGGGAGGACGAGGACGTCTCGGCCATGATCGCCGACATGCTGACCGAGGAAGGCGTACGGATCGTGTCCGGGCGCACGGCTCGGCTGGGCCCGAACTCGGCCGGGGTCGAGGTCGGCCTGGACGACGGCACGGTGATCACTGGCAGTCATGTCCTGATCGCCACCGGTCGCCGCTCCAACTCCGACCTGCTCGGCCCTGATCATGGAATTGCCACCGACGAGCGCGGCTTCTTCACGATCGACTCGCGCTTCAACACCTCGGTCAAGGGCGTCTGGGCTCTCGGCGACGTGAACGGCCACGGCGCCTTCACCCACACGGCGTATCAGGACGGCCAGATCCTGCAGGACCCGTCGCGCAGTGTCGACGGGCGCATCACGTCGTACGCGATGTTCACCGATCCGCCGCTGGGCCGGGTCGGCATGTCGCTTCGGGAGGCGCGCGACTCCGGCAAGAAGGTGCTCAAGGCCGAGGTGCCGATGTCGAGTGTGAGCAGGGCCAAACTCGAGAGCGAGACCACCGGCATGATGCGCGTCCTGGTCGACGCCGACACCGAGCTGATCTTGGGGGCCACCATCCTCGGCATGCACGGCGACGACCTGATCCAGATGCTCGGCCTGGCGATGCAGGCCGGCGTCCACTACCCCGCGATCCGGAACATGCTGCCGATCCACCCGACCATGGCAGAGTTCATCCCGTCACTGATGGGGTCCCTGGAGCCGCTGGACTGAGCGGCGCGCCCGAGCGCAGCCGCGCGTCGCACCTCCAGCCGCGCATCGCAACTCCAGCCGCGCATCGCAATTCCGCCCGCGCATCCCAACTCCGGTCGAGAGCGACGCAGCTTGCGCGGCTCGAGCGATTGCGCACGGGACTCAGGCTCGTGATCCACGGTCAAGAACCTGCGCGCGGGCTGCGCTTGTAGTCGGAGACGTAACGACTGCCGGCGACCCAGAACCGCCACGGCCGGTCCGCCTCGACCGAGACACCAACTCTCGGCCCGATCATGATCGACTCGGGCTGGTGGTCAGCCGGCTGCAGGGTGACGGGGCCGTCGCCGAAGAGGTAGCTGCCGTTGTGGGCGGCGTTCAGCCCCAGGGCCTGGCAGAGCCGGCCAGGGCCGCGGGCAAGATCGCGGTCGGTGGCCCGTCCGCGCCGCGACCTCGCCTCGTCCATCCCCTCGATCACCTCCCCGGCACGCAGCAGGATCCCGGAGGCGACGCCGCCGCGCCCGCAGATCACGTTCGCTGCCCAGTGCATGCCATAGGTGAAGTAGACGTAGAGATGTCCCGGCGGCCCGAACATCACCGCATTGCGCCTGGTCAGGCCGCGAAAGGCGTGCGAGGCGGCATCAGTGGCGCCCTCGTACGCCTCGACCTCGGTGAGCCGGACGGCGACTGCGCCGTGGCGGAGGATGGCACCGAGCAGGGACGGCGCCACCTGATCCACCGGTGCGGTCAGATCCATGATCATCGGCGGCCGGACGGGCCTCGTGCGCCGCCGCGCGGGTTGGTCGCCGCAGGGTTGTGTGCGCGAGCGCGCGTGTCCCGGTCGTCCGCCGCACGGGTCTGCGCACGGATGCCGGTGTCATCACCCGCATCGGTCTGCTCGGGCCGACCAGCCGCGGACAGCACCTCGACGGTGCCGGCGGTGCCGTCGACGCGAACCCGATCACCTGTGTTCAAGATCATCGTGGCGTCGCCGCAGCCCACCACGGCAGGGATGCCGAGCTCTCGAGCCACGATCGCGGCACGGGAGAGCGGCGCGCCGACATCGGTGATCACGGCTGCGGCCCGCGGGAAGATCGGCGTCCAGCCGACGTTGGTGACGATGGTGACGAGCACCTCGCCGGGCCGGAGCGTTGCGCCCTCGCTCGCGTCGGTGAGCACCCGGACCGGCGCAACCACGACGCCGGCCGAGCCGGGGAATCCACGTACGACAGCTGGACCTTCGGACGGCGCGCGGGGCGCCGGCTCGCCCTCGACGTACCGGTCGGTGCGGCGGTTCGGGTCGGCCATCCACGCGTACGGATCGAAACGACCACGGATCAGCGGCGGATATCTGGGCAACCGGCGATAGCTCTCGTACGCACGGCGCCGTTCGTCGATCACGGTCGGACCGATGGTCTCCCCGTCGAGCACCCGGACGATCTCGTGCGCCTCCAGGAAGAAGATCTTGTCGCCGAGCCCGCTGAGCTCACCAGCTCTGCGCACATAGGCCCGCAACACCCAGAAGTAGCGGATCACCTCGCTGCGCGCCCGCTCCCGATCGCGGCTGATCTTCGCCCAGCCGGCGAGCTGTCGCCGTAGGGTCGCAACGCGGTGCGGGTGCCGGGCGCGGAGGTCCTGCCAGGCGCTGTCGCGAGCGCGTTCCTGCTCGGTGATCATGTCGCGATAGCTCGAGGTCGCACCGGTGGTGGTGGCGAGCTCACGGTCGAGCCAGTCCGGATCCTCGCCGGGTCGCGGGGTGGAGATCTCGAACTCGTGCGGGCCGCGGTGCCCGTACCGGCGATTGAAGGCGTCCCGATCGATCTCGCCGCGGCTGAGCTGCCCGAGTCCGTCCAATAGGGCCAGGCTGGCCAGCTGGCCAGCTTGCCCGCCGAGCCCGGCGGTCAGCGCGTTCGCCGCGGCGTCGCCGACCAGCCGCTGCAGCCGCTTGCGGGTCGTCACGAAGGAGGCGCCGCTGGATCGGGTCGCTGCGGAGAGCATCCAGCTGATCCGGTTGAACTCCGGCTCGATCACGTCGGTCCACAGCTGCCGCAACGCGTCGGCGGAGGTGGCCGCGGCGACCTCAGCACGTCGCTGATCACAAAGCCGTGGATGATCCTCGAGATAGGCATCCATGACCTTGCCGTCCCGGCGCGCCTCCCCGAAGACGTGGACCGCCATCGGGACGAGGCCGCGCAAGATCGACACCCGGGAGGCGCGGACCGGCGGGATCTCGAGATCCTCCGGAATCCGGCCGAAGACCTCCTCGGTCAGGCTGCGGTAGCGATGCTCGCCGACCCCGACCGCACCGGACAGCGTTCTCATGACGCTGACGTTGAGATAGATCCGGCCGCCGATCCGGCCGTAGCCCACGTACGGCGGGATCGACGCCGTCGCCATCGCATCGCGCAGGAACACCTGCACCATGGACCAGGTGGCCGGCGTCATCACATCCGGAATCGCCTCGCCGACGTTGGTATTGGTCCACAGGAAGTCCCCGTACCGGCTGTCGTTCCACGGGTCCAGCTCGATGCCGGCTGACGAGGTGCTGTCGCCAGTCGTGGTGGAGGGCCTCGAGCTAGCGCTCCCGGGATGACGTACGGAACGATTCGGCATCAGATCCTTCCTACCACCGTCCCTTGCCCAAACACCCGCAGCAGCGTCGCCCGCCCCACTCCGCCGGGCAATCACACCCCCCTCGAAGTTGCTGTCGCCTGCGCGTCGCCTCTCACCCTTGGAGCGTCCGGCCGCACGAGAGGTCGCCTCGAGCCTGTACTCAGTGGGGACCCTATGCGCGCTGGTTGCAGCGTGCAGCTCAACGGCGGTAGGTCCGGCACACCGCCACTCTTTTCCTTACGTCGTTGAGAAAACGGACTTCTTCACGCTTGCTATCGAACGTGTGTTCGACTAAACTGTGATCATGCGAGCCGCGACGATGCTGCTGCCGGTGCGACCGGATCACGCCTCCTCCGAGCCGGTGGCGTTGGCCGCAGCGCTGCAGGCGCTCGACATAGCGGCGTCGGGTCTGATCACTATCGTCGAGAGTGGCATCCTTGATCAACTCGGGCCACACGACAAGGTGAGTCTCTGGCAACGGGTCGAGCAGATCCGCAATCGGATGCCGCTGATCGACCATGTGCTGATCGCCGATGCCGAGCGGAGCGGCCTCGCGAACGAGTTCTGCTACCCCTCCGTGACGATGATGCTCAGCAAGGCGCTGCGACTTTCCCCCGGTGAGGCGGCTTCCCGGGTCCGCGCTGCCCAGGCGGTCGGCCGCCGGGACAGCATGCTCGGGCAACCTCTGCCGCCGCTGCTACCGATGCTCGCCGAGGCGCAGCGAGGCGGCGAGGTGACGCCTGAGCAGGTCGGCGTCATCGAACGGGCCGTGGATCGACTGTCCCGGCCGGGTCTCGATCCCTCGGTCATCGCCGAGGCGGATGAGGTGCTGACCGAGCATGCCCGTAGCCTCGGGCCACGGGATCTGCGGTTGCTGGCACGCCGCCTGGTCGACGCGGCTGACCCCGATGGGCCGCAGCCTGACGAGGGCGCGCAGCTGAGCCGGCGCCATCTGGAGCTGGTTCGACTTCGGGACGGGATGTGGCGGATCGAGGGGCGACTGACGGCTGCTGCCGGCTGCCAACTGCACGCCGTGCTCGGTCCGCTGTCTAAGCCGCAGCCACTGCGCATCGACGATGCGGCCGGCGTCGCGCCGGGCACCGACGAGGTGACTGGTGGCACGCCTTCAAGCACCGACGGGACGCGGCGGACCACCGAACCGGATCCTCGCCACCATGGCCAGCGACTGCATGACGCCTTGGAGGCGATCAGCGCCCGCCTGTTACAGAGCTGGGACGTGCCCGACACAGGCGGAATCCCCGCCACGGTCATCGTCACCATCCCGCTCCAGGACCTGCTGAACGGCACGGGCCAGGCGGAGACGGCGGACGGCAGCCTGGTGGATGTAACCACTTTGATGCGGATCGCTGACGAGGCCGAGATCTGGCCGACAGTGATCACGCCGCACGGCCGGCCGCTCTGGCTGGGCCGAAGCCGGCGGATCGCCAGTCGCACGCAGACCCTCGCGCTCGTCGCTCGGGACGGTGGCTGCACGTTCCCCGGCTGCGACCGACCACCCCAATGGTGCGATCGGCACCACGTCACCGAGTGGATCGCAGGCGGAGTCACGGATCTCGACAACTTGACCCTGCTATGCAGGTATCACCACACCCACTTCGCCCAGCGCGGCTGGACCTGCCGGATGAGCGCCCAAGGCCTGCCTGAGTGGATCCCACCCCGCTGGATCGACCGCGACCAACGCCCACTCCTCCACGAACGCATCCGGCGTCGCCAGACCGAGCACGCCTTGCGCTGATGCCGCGCTGCCCGCGGCCGGATGCCTCGGGTGATCTGGTTGCCGGGAATCGAATCCCGTCAGACGTCGACCCATTCGCCGTCGGCGGCGGAGCGGAGGACGGCGTCGCAGATGGCAGCGGCGCGGGCGCCGTCGGCGAAGGTGGGCAGTCCGTCGGGCGTTTCGCCGTCGCCGCGGAGGGCGTCGATCGCCGCGTACGAGTCGGCGACGTAGGCCTCGAAGCACTGCGCGTAGCCCTGCGGGTGCCCGGCCGGGAGGCTGGCGAGGCGGCGTTGCTCGGCGGAACCGTGGTTGGGGTCGCGGACCAGGACCTGCGCACCCTCGTCGCTCCCGATCCACAGCTGCTCGGGAAGCTCCTGGTCGAAGACCGCGCTCTGTTGCATTCCGTCGACCTCGACCCAGAGCCGGTTCTTGCGGCCGGCGCTGAGCTGGCTGATCACAACGGAGCCGGCGACGTCGGCGGCCGTACGGAAGATCATCAGCGCCGAGTCCTCCGTGGTCACGTCGACCAGCGGCGCGTCGACCGGCGCCGCGCTGAACGTCGCCGCGGTCGCCGCCGGGCGCTGCTTGATCGTGATCGAGGTCGTGGAGACCAGCCGGGCGATCCGATCGCTCGTCACCCACTCCAGCAGGTCGCACCAGTGCGACCCGATGTCTCCGAACGCCCGCGACGGGCCGCCGGCCTTCGGGTCCACCCGCCAGCTGGTGGCACGCGGGTCCAGCAGCCAGTCCTGCAGGTAGCTGCCGTGCACAAGGTTGACCGCGCCGAACTCCTCGCTCTGCACCCGAGCCCGCAACTCCCGCGCCATCGGGTGGAACCGGTAAGCGAACGGCATCGTGTTCACCACCCCGGATTGCTGGGCCGCATCAGCGGCCTGCTGCGCATCGGCCAGGCTCACCCCCAGCGGCTTTTCGCAGAGCACGTGCTTGCCCGCCTGCATGAGCCGCACGGCGTACGGCACGTGGGTCGCGTTCGGCGTGCAGATGTGCACGGCCTCGACGTCGTCGCTGTCGGCGACCTGGTCGACGGTCTCGTACGCGGTCTCGACGCCCCAGGCGCCGGCAACCTGCCGGGACCGCTCCGGGCTGGACGCCATCACGCCGACCACCTCGGCGCCGGCCAGCACCGCCGCCCGCCGATGCACCTCACCGATCATGCCCGCCCCGAGGATGGCCACTCGCCGTCTGCTCATGACGGCTACTATTCCGGGTCCGCGCTGCGGTTCCAATGCCTGGTCAGCCCGCACCGCGGCGCCCGACCGTCGTATGGATCGCGCTGCCCTGCGTTGCGACCAAGGAAGCGCGTTTCGGGCGGAGCCGGTGTTCCTGAGCGCGTCGCGTGAGTGCGGGCGGAACACAATGCCACCAAGAGCGCGATCGCGCGAGGCGGCCCGAGAAGGGGCGCAGAATGGCAGAGTGCCAGCCGCACGCATCCTGGTGATCGAGGACAGTGAGGCGATCCGCCTCCCCGTCTGCACCGTGCTGGGCGCGCAGGGCTTCGACGTGCGCGGCCTGGAGAGCGGCGCTGAGATGGAAAGCCACCTGGGCGGCTTCGCGCCGGACTTGGTGATCTTGGACGTGATGCTCCCGGGCCGGGACGGCTTCACCCTGTTGGATTCCTTGCGACGGCAGAGCACCGCGGCGGTGCTGATGTTGACGGCCCGGGACTCGCTGGCCGACCGGATACACGGGCTGAGTGGCGGGGCAGACGACTACCTGGTGAAGCCGTTCGCGATGGCCGAGCTCGTCGCAAGGATTCACGCCCTGCTGCGGCGGACCCGGCCGGGCGGCAGCAGTACGGCCGTCGACGATCTGGTGATCAACGAGGACGCCTCCCGGGTCGAACGGGCCGGCGTCGAGCTCGACCTCACCGACACCGAACGCCGCCTGCTCGGCTATCTCGCCGCGCACCGCGAGGGCGTGGTGAGCAAGGCACAGATCCTCACCGCCGTATGGGGTTACAACGGCTTCGACGAGAACGTGGTCGAGGTGCACGTGTCCTCGCTGCGCCGCAAGATCGAGGCGGGCGGCGGCTCGCGGCTCGTGCACACCGTACGGGGCCGCGGTTACCGGCTCGGGGCGAGCTCATGACCGACATCGAGCGGCAGAGCCCGGCGGCAACCCAGTGGCCCAAGGCGAATCAGCCCGCGAAGCCGCCGCCCAGCGCAAGGCAAGACAACGAACGAACCGTCACGCCATCCACGACCACGCCGCAGCCTTCGGCGCCTCCCGGGATGACCGGATCGGGCGCCGCGGGAGCACAACTCGTCCGACTGAACACCGTCTCGCTCCGGCTCCGGGTCACGCTGGCGGCGATGGCGGTGCTCGGCGTGATGATGATCGTGCTCGGGGTGACGGTGAACGCGGTCTTCGTCGCGCAGTCCAACCGGAGCCTGAACGTGCTGCTCACCGCGCGGGTGCAGCTGGCCCGCCAGCTGGCCAAGGCCGGCGCGGGGCCGCAGATGATCGTCAACCGGGCAGGCGCCGACGGCGTGGTCGCGCATCTGGTGCTGCGGAACGGGACGGAGTTCGGTACGACGCTGCCGGCCGGCTCCGCGATCATGACTCGAGAGGTCACGCTCGCCGCCCCGACCCGGGTGGACGGCGCCGTGCTCACGCTGGCCGTCGACACCTCCCTGGTCTCCGACGCCCACCGCACCCTGCGCCGGGTCATGATCATGATCGGGTTGATCGTGCTGGGCGTGAGCATGGCGCTGATCGCGCTCGCCGTACGGCTGGCGCTGAGACCCTTGTCGGCGATGGCCGGCTTGGCCCAGGAGATCACCGCCGGCCGCCGCGGCAGCCGGCTGGCCCCGACCCGTACGGACACCGAGATCGGCCGGACCGCTCAGGCCTTCGACGAGATGCTGGACGAGCTCGAGGGCGCCGAGGCGCGGGCCCGGCGCGCCGAGGAACAGACCCGCGGCTTCCTCGCCGATGCCGCGCACGAGCTGCGAACGCCCATCACCGGGGTGCAGGCGGCGGCCGAGACGCTGCTGCACCACGGCAGCCAGCTGCCGCCGGACCAGCGGCAGCGCCTCGAGACCCTCTTGATCGCCGAGGCGCAGCGGGCGGGCCGGCTGGTGAGCGACCTGCTGGCCGCCGCCCGGCTCGACTCGGGCCTCGAGCTGGACGCGATGCCGCTGTCCCTCGGCGCAGTGGCCCACGCCGAGGTCGAACGCGCCCGGCTGCTGCAGCCGACGACCATGATCACCCTCGACGGTCCCGACGTGATCATCCCCGCCGACCCGACCAAGATCGCCGCGATCATCCGCAACCTGGTCGACAACGCACTGCGGGCGGCGGGTCCGGCTGGCTGGGTGGCCCTGACCCTGAGCCAGCAGGGCGAGCGGGCGGTCCTCGAGGTCGCGGATTCGGGACCTGGCGTGCCGCCGGCCGATCGGGAACGGATCTTCGAGCGGCTGGTCCGGCTGGACAGCGCGCGCTCCACCGATTCCGGTGGCTCGGGCCTCGGGCTGGCCATTGCCCGCGGCTACGCGCGGGCGCATGCCGGCGACCTCACCTGCCAGGAGCCTCGGCCACGGCTGCCCGGCACCATCGCCACCACGCCGTACGGCCCCGGTGCGCGCTTCGTCCTGACGCTGCCCATCGCCGGCCCTCCGGCCAGGTAGCCGGGCGCATCAAGGCTTTTCAGGCGATCAGGTCGTCGACCTGCTGGCTGTAACCATGGAGGATTCGAGCCGGGTCGGCACGGAGGACATGATCGAGAAGGGTGGCGTAGATGGACCGGAAGTCGACGCCGGCCTTGAGGTCGCCGTCGTCCAGGTCGGTCAGGCTCGGTTCGGCCCCGAAGAACCCGCCGCGCACGCCGCGCCCGAGCAGGAAGGCCGGACCGGCGGTCCCGTGGTCCGTACCGTCGCTGGCGTTCGCCCAGACCCGGCGGCCGAACTCCGAATAGACCAGCGTGACCACCTGGCGTCCGCGATCACTCGACTGCAGCCGCCGGTGGAAGCCCGCCAGCGCGGCATCCAACTCGCTGAGCAGCCGCTGCTGGGTCGCGCGCTCGTCGGAGTGGGTGTCGAAGCCGCCGAGCGAGGTCGAGTACGCCCGAGTCGGCACGCCCATCTCGATCAAGGTGGCAACCAGGTCGAGCTGCGCCGCCAGCTCGCTCTGGCCGCCCGCCGAGGCGCCCTGGTCCTTTTGGTCATCAGTCGGGTCGGGTGTCGGGGTCGGTGGAGCCGACGGCTGCCGGCTGCTCGCAGGACCCAGGGTCTTCACCGCTTCCTGGAGATCGGTGAACGACCGCGCCGCCCGGGCCTGCCACACGTCGTCCTCGCTGCTCGCCTTGCCGAGCAGGGCCACCGCCCGGCCGAGCGCGTCCTTCGGCAGCCGCAAACCGCCGACCGGGAACGACGCGGCGGCCAGCTTCTCGCCGGCGAGCATCGGCGGCACGAGCGAGTCCAGCGACACGGCGAGCAGCGGGTTGGTGGTCGTCGCGTCCAGCCAGCGGCCGAGCCAGCCGGTGCTGACCGCGGACTGCGGCGCAGCGCTCTGCCAGATGGCCATCGAACGGAAGTGGCTGCGGTCGGGCTTGGGATAGCCGACGCCGCGGACGATCGCGAGGTCCCTGCCCGCCCACAGCTCGTGCAGCCCCTCGAGGCCCGGGTTGAGACCAAGGCCGTCACCGAGGTCGAGCACCTCGGAGGCCTGGTACGCCAGCTCGCGCCGGGACGACTGGTACGCGGCGTCGCCGGCCGGGATGACGGTGTTGAGGCCGTCGTTCCCGCCGTACAGGGTGATGATCACCAGCACGCCGTCCGACGGGTCGAGCGGCGTCTTGGCCGCGGCGGCCACCAGGTCCTTCCAGTGCACCTGGGTGGCGCCGGCCGCGATACCGGCTGCGGCGACGACGCCCGAGAAGGCGAGGAACCGCCGCCGGGTCAGCGGGCTGAGGGCAGTCCGGAGCTGCTGGCTGGCCATGATCAGGTCCTATCTGGAGACGACGTACTCGGGCGTACAGGCGGCGACGGCGACCGCCAGCGGCAGCCGGTCGGCCACCTGGGCGATGGCGTCGGCGCTGCGGGCGGAGAACTTGTCGACGCCGAGCAGCCGGCGGACGTACTCGACCCGGAACCGGGTCGGCGTCTTCTCCCCCTCGGCGGGCAGGGTTGCCTGAGCGGCGATTAGACGGGCCGCCTCCACCCGGGAGAGCGCGGCGGCTGTCGTCAGCCAACCGCCGGCGGCAGGCCAGCCACCGACACTGGGGGGCAGGAACGGTAGCTGGCCCATACCGCGCAGGCTCGCCGCGAGCTGTCGTGCCGGGCGGTCCTCCCACGCGCTCGGCCGTACCGAGAGCGCCCGGAGCAGGCCGACGGTCCACTCCACCGGCTGCTTGACCATCGAGTTGGCGGTGTCGGAGAAGGCAGGCTCGGCGGCGATCGCCCGCAGCAGCGCGGTGATGTCGCCCTGCGCCCCGTACGCCTGCCGCAGCCGGTCCATAGCCGCCGGATCCGGCGTCGTCGTCGACACCAGCCGGTACCAGATCCTGAAGATCACGAAGTTCGCACAGTCGGGGCGACTCATGATCACCTCGACGAACGAGGCTGCGTCGAAGTCGCCGTCCTCGCCGAGGATGTGCTTGCCGCCCGAGTCGTGCAGCTTCGGGCGCATGACGGCCGAGCCGTCCTCACGCTTCACCCGCCAACCCGTCAGGGCACGAGCAGCCTGCTTCACGTCGTCCTCGGTGTAGTGCCCTTGTCCGAGGGTGAACAGCTCCATGAACTCCCGGGACAGGTTCTCGTTGGGCGCCTTGGACGTGTTGTCGTTCCCGTCGAGCCAGACCAGCATGGCCGGGTCGATGATCATCGCATGGGCGAGCGGCGGGAAGGGGCCGAGGCCGAGCCGGCGGAAGGTCTCGTTCTGCCGGAGCATCAGCACCGCCGTCCGCACCTTTCGGCTGCTGGTGGCGAAGTGGCCGTGCCAGAACCACGTCATCCGCTCTCGCAGTTGATCATCGGCGCGGACCATCCGGTCCAGCCACCAGAGCACCAGCTCGGCCTGCTGCTGGCGCATCTGCTGCCGCCAGGCCTGCCGCTCCGCCTGGCTCGGCTTGCCGGCGCCCGTGCCGCCGGGTCTCGGGATCCAGGGCAGATCGGGTGCGGGACTCGCAGCGACTCCGGCGTCTGGTGTCGGCGGACTGAGGTAGCGCCGCAGGGTAGCGGCGAAGCCCTGCGCTTGGGCATCGGAGAGCTCGGACCCGGCCAACCCGAATCCGAGCCGGTCGCCGAGGCGGCGTACGGCCGCCGCCTCGCTCAGCTGGCCCATGTCACCAGGGTGTTCCGGCTCGCTCGGTCGCGGGAGGGGTCGGCGTCCAGGCTTCAGCAGATCGACAGGTACGAGGTCGTCGAGGGTGCGCGAATCGCCTACCTGCATGGCGTGTCGTGGTCGATCGGCGTCGCGGCCGGACGAGCCGGCAAGCTCACAGCGGCGGCACAGGGCGACCGTGAAGTCCGCACAGTGCGCTCCCCCAGGCTGATGCCCATGTCCGACACGTTGCTCCTCACGCCGGTACGCGCCCTCCGTTCCGGTTTGTCCTTCCGCCAGGCGGCCAGCCACGCAGCGCCGGCGCGACCCGCGTCGTCCCGCAGCCTCACGGGTCGGCTGCGGCAGGTGATGTCCGGCCCAGCGGAAGAGTCGGCCTGGGTGCGACTGGCCCTTGTCGTGCTGCTGCTCGGCACGGCGGCGCTCTACGTGATCGACCTGTCGGCGTCGGGCATGGCGAACGAGTTCTACGCGGCGGCCGTCAAGTCGGGCACTCAGTCGCTGAAGGCATGGCTCTTCGGCTCCCTCGACGCCGCCAACTCGATCACCGTGGACAAGCCGCCCGCCTCGCTGTGGATCATGGTCCTGTTCGCGCGCATCCTCGGCTTCTCGTCGTTCTCGGTGCTGCTGCCGCAGGCGCTGATGGGCGTAGGCACGGTGGCGCTCACCTACGCGACTGTCAGGCGCTGGTCGGGTGCGGTCGCCGGCCTGGTCGCCGGCACGCTGGTGGCGCTGACGCCAGTGGCCGCGCTGATGTTCCGGTTCAACAATCCGGACGCGCTGCTGACCCTGCTGATGACCGCCGCCGCCTACGCGGTCGTACGAGCCATCGACGCCGGCCGAAGCGCTCACCCCCGGTCCGCCGCACTGGCCTGGATGCTGCTGGCCGGCTCGGCGATCGGGTTCGCGTTCCTCACCAAGATGTTCCAGGGCCTGCTGGTGCTGCCGGCCTTCGGCCTGGCGTACCTGATCGCCTCGCCGCTGCGACTGCGGACCCGGATCGCCCACCTGCTTGCCGCGACCGGCTCCATGATCGTCTCGGCCGGCTGGTTCGTGGCTCTCGTCGAGCTGTGGCCCGCGTCCGCGCGGCCGTACATCGGCGGTTCGACCGGCAACTCGCTGTGGGAGCTGGCCCTGGGCTACAACGGCCTGAGCCGTATCTTCGGCGGCGCCGGCAACGGCGGCGGCATGAGCGCCACCACCGGCTTCGGCGGCTCGTCCGGCCTCACCCGGATGTTTGGCACCGCCTTCGCCACGCAGGTGTCCTGGTTCCTCCCGGCCGCGCTGCTGGCCCTGGTGGCCGGCTTGCTGATCACCCGGCCGACGCCCCGTACGGACCGCGCCAGGGCCGGACTGATCTTGTGGGGCGGCTGGCTGCTGGTGTCGATGATCGTCTTCTCGTTCATGTCCGGCACCGTGCACCCGTACTACGCGGTGGCACTGGCGCCGGCCATCGCGGCAGTCATCGCGACCGGCGGCAGGGAGCTGTGGCTGCGCCGCGAGCCGCGCCAGGATGCGGAGGTCGTCGCCGGCAAGGCATTGGCGCACCTCGCCCGGGGAACGCTCGCGCTGATGATCGCCGGCACCGCCGTCTGGGGTTGGTACCTGATGAACCGCGACGCTGCAGGCTGGCGGACCTCGCTGGCCTGGACGATGCTCGTCGGCGGCCTGCTCGGATCGGCGCTGCTGGCTGTCTCGACCGGGCGGCTCAAGAAGCTCGCTGTCGCTGCGGCACTGATCGCGTCGACCGCGGCCGTGAGCGGCTCAGCCGGCTTCACCGCGGCCACCGTCGCCACCGCGCACAGCGGATCCATCCCCATGGCAGGCCCGGCCGGCGTCGCCTCCAGCGCCATGGGTGGTGGTCCCGCCGGGCAGGGTGCACCGACCGGCAGCCAGGGCAGCACCTCGAACGGCCAGACGAGCGGCACTCAGGGCAGCGCACCAACCGGGCAGCCCGGTTCGAGCGGGTCGACCGCCGGCAACTCCGAGTTGATCACCACGCTCGACTCGACGACGACCCGGTGGTCCGCCGCCGTGGTGGGTGACCAGGCGGCCGCGAGCTATATCTTGTCCACCAACACCGCCGTGATGGCGATCGGTGGCTGGAGCGGCAGCGACGAGTCGCCCACCCTGGCGCAGTTCCAGGAGTACGTGCAGAACGGCGAGATCGCCTACTTCATCGCCAGCGGCGGCCAGGGTGGCGGTCCGGGCGGCGGTCCCGGCGGCGCGAGCGATTCGGCGGCGAGCGAGATCACCGCTTGGGTCGAGGCCAACTACACCGCTACGACCATCGGCGGCACGGCGGTTTACGACCTCCGGAGCTGAAGCTGCAGCAGCCGGCTGGTCGGCAACGGCGGCGTGCCGACGACCAGCGCCGGGCGGTCGGGGCAGCGGGTTCCGGTCGGCGAGCTGCTACCCGCCCTTCGCCCCAGCCCTGGCGGCGCCCTCCCGCGCACTCATCAACCCCGTCAACACCGGCAGCGCTGCGATCAAGATCACCATCAGCAGCGTGCCGCCGGCGGCGAGCAGCGCCGCGGTCCGGCCCACGACCACATCGAAGATCAACAACACCGCACCGGTGAGGATCACGCCGACGCCGACCAGCATGATCCGCAGGATGACGTGCGCGGTGTGCACGACGACCGACTTCTTGTGCCTGCGGAACAGCCCCCGGTGCAGGTTGACCGGGGCAAGGCCGAGAGCCGTCGTCGCCACCGCCGCGGTCACCAGCACCAGATAGACGCGGTGCTGGAAGGGGGTCAGACTGTCGAACCTGCTCTGGAAGGCGATCGCCAGCAGGAAGCCGGTCAGAATCTGGGTCCCGGTCTGGGTGACCCGCAGCTCCTGCAGGATCTCGTTCCAGTTGCGGTCCAGCCGTTCGTTCAGCGTCTCGTCCCGGCCGTCGTCGAGATCGACGTCCGCATCGGGATCGATCACGGCGTTTCTCGGAGTTCCTGCGTTCTGACTCGTTCCCCGCATCACCGTGATCCTAGGCTCATGCGCAGACGATCGGCGGGATGGCCCGTGCCCACCTTTCGACCACGCCGCTCGGCCGCCTGACATACGCCGCGCCGTCGGGGTCGACGTACAACGTGTTGCCCAGGCGGTGGAAGCCGGTCGGGACCGCGGCCTCGGGCAGGCTGACGCTGCCGTCGTACGGGTCGAGCACGAGACCGGCGTACCTGCCGTCGGGATCGCGAACGTACTGCCGCTCGGTGCCGGTCAGCGGACCGGAGTGCACCGTGCCCGGCGGCCAGCTCAGCAGCAGGAAGATCACGTTCCGCGCGTTGCAGTGCGCGTGGCCGCGAGCGGTCTGGATCACCAACGGGAAGTCCGGCCGCTGGCTGCCGTCAGGGAGCGGGCGCCCCGACACGTCCTGCCACGGACCAATGAGATCCTCGGTGCGCAAGGCGGTGCAGCGCGGCAGGATCAGGCTCGCGAACACCACGCTCGCCAGCACCAGACCGACCAGCCAGACCAGCGGCCGCCACCGGATCATGATGCCAGTCTGGCGCGCACGCCTCGCGGCGTTGGAAGCTCACGTGCACGTTCGCTGTTATCACGGTGCGCTGGTTGCAGAGCGCAAGGAACGAACGTGCACGTGAGCTCCCGACCAGGGTGGGCTGGGAGGCCGGCCCGGTGTTCAGCGCGTGGCCAGATCCTCCAGGGCGAGTTCGAGCTGGTCCAGACCGTGGTCGAGCTGGGCCTCGGAGATCACGATCGGCGGGGCGAGCCGGATGGTCGAGCCGTGGGTGTCCTTGGCGAGGACGTGCCGGCGGGCGAGCGCCTCGCAGACGTCGCGGCCGGTACCCAGAGCGGGATCGATGTCGACACCGGCCCACAGGCCGCGAGACCGTACGCCGACGACGCCCCGACCGACCATGCCGTCGAGCCGCTCGCGCAGCCGACAGCCGAGCAGCGTCGCCCGATCCTGGTACTCACCTGTCTGCAGCAGCTCGACCACGGCGCGGCCGACGGCAGAGGCGAGCGGGTTGCCGCCGAACGTGCTGCCGTGCTGGCCCGGCTCGAGCACCCCGAGCACGTCCCGGTCGGCGACCACCGCGGAGACCGGCACGATGCCACCACCGAGCGCCTTGCCCAGCAGGTAGACATCGGCCACCACGTCCTCGTGCTCGCACGCGAGGGTCCGGCCCGTACGGCCGAGCCCGGACTGGATCTCGTCCGCCATCAGCAGCACGCCGCGCTCCCGGGTCAGCTCCCGCAGGCCGGGCAGATAGCCCGGAGGCGGGATCCGTACGCCGGCCTCACCCTGGATCGGCTCGATCAGCACAACGACGACGTCGTCGGTCATCGCCTCCCGCATCGCCCCCAGGTCGCCGTACGGGACGGTGACGAAGCCTGGGGTGTAAGGACCGAAACCGCCGCGCGCGTCCGGATCGTCGGAGAAGCTGATGATCGTCGTGGTCCGGCCGTGGAAGTTGCCCGCCGCGACGATGATCGTCGCCTGCCCGTCCGGCACGCCCTTGACCTCGTAGCCCCACTTGCGAGCCACCTTGATCCCCGACTCGACCGCCTCGGCGCCGGTGTTCATCGGCAGCACCATGTCCTTGCCGATCAAGCCCGCCAGCGCAGCGGCGAAGGGACCCAGCTGATCGTTGTGGAACGCCCGCGAGGTGAGCGTCAGCCGCTCCAGCTGTGCCTGGGCTGCGGCGATCAGTGCCGGGTGCCGGTGGCCGAAGTTCGTGGCCGAGTAGGCGGCGAGAAAGTCCAGGTGCTCCCGGCCGTCGGTGTCCACCAGGATCGCACCATCCCCGCGCGCGACGACCACCTCGAGCGGGTGGTAATTGTGCGCGACGTGCTCGTCCTCGATCGCCAACAGGTCTGCGGCCGCCGTCCGCTGCGCGGTGGTGGTCATCGTTCGCCCCTCCTCCGATCCTGGCTCTGCCCGATACGGTGCCGCACCGCGGCCCGCTGCGCCGGCAAACCGGCCGTTTCCAGTGCTGGCCGGATCTCCTGCGTGCAGCACTTCACGCTGCCGCCGGCCTTGATCAACTCGCTGAGGTCGACCGGCACCGGGTCGTAGCCGGCGGCCCGCAGTAACTCAGTCATGTCCAGTGCGCCAGCGGGGATGAAGACGTGCCGGCCGTCGCTGACACCGTTGAGCCCGAAGGCGTACGCGTCCTGCCGGGTGGCGATCAGCGCGTCCGGGAACAGCCGGGCCAGGCGCCGACGGCTCGCGGCGCCGAAGGCGCCCGGGTAGTACGCGATCTGGTCGGCGCGATCATCCAAGATCATCAGTGCGGTGTCCAGGTGGTAGCACAGCGGGTCGACCAGCTCCAGGCTGACCACCCGGCGACCGGTGAGCTCGGCGATCTCGGCGTGGGCGCGCAGCGACGTACGAAAGCCGTAGCCGGCCAGGATGCGATTCGACAGCACGGCGAAGTCACCTTCACCCTCGTTCACCGCCACGGGTTGCCGGACGTGGTGGCCGCCGAAGCCGCCACCATGGCGCCGATGCCATTCCGCATGCACAGCCGCCTCGGACGAGCGCTCCCGGTTGGCGAATCGGGCCAGCAGGACCCGGCCGGCCACCACAGTGGCGCCGTTGGCCGCGAAGACCATGTCCGGCAGTCCCTCGACCGGCTCGAGCACGTCCACCTGGTGGCCGGCGGCGCGATAGGCCGCCACCAGCGCGAGCCACTGCCGCATGGCGCGTCGACGATCCACCCCGATCCCAGGCTGCATCCAGGCATTGATGGCGTACCGCACCTCGAAGTAGCGCGGCGGGCACATCAGGTAGCGCCGTGGGCTGGCCTGACGCACGCTCGGCGTCACGGGGGCAAGGACGGTGGTCGTCACGACAAGAGGTTAGGACAATTCATCTGCAAGAACGATATGCTGATTGACGAAGATGAGGAGTATATATTGCGTCTCGACGAGGTTGATCACAAGATTCTTGCGCTGCTGATGGAGAATGGCCGAGCTAGCTTCGTTGCCATCGGCCAGAGCGTCGGGCTGTCCACCGCTGCCACCAAGCGCCGCGTCGACCGGCTCCGCCAAAGCGGCGCGATCCGGCGCTTCACCGCCGACGTCGAACCCGCCGCGATGGGCTGGACCATCGATGCGTTCGTCGAGCTCTACTGCGAGGGGCGGGTCCCGCCGGACCGGATGCGGACCATGGTGCGCACGATCCCCGAGGTCGTCGAGGCCTACACCGTGACCGGTGAGTCGGACGGCATCCTCCGCGTACGCGCCTCCGACGCGGGTCACCTGGAGAAGGTCCTGGGCGTCATCCGCAACTACCCCGGTGTCAGCCGGACTCGCTCGGCGCTGGTCCTGTCCCGGTTGTGACAGTCGGTCGCGATCGTGACATTCAGCTGCGGTTGCGATCTCCGTACGGTCGCGGTCGGACTCGGTTCGTCGCAGTTGTGACTCGGTTCGTCGCGACGGGCATAGCCGGATGGGGCAATGCGTTAGGTTCAAGGAAGTGCGCATCGCGTGCCGCATCGGATCGTCAGGAAGAGGGTGCCCGTGAGCCAAGCCTCCACGGCGCCTGGACGACGGATCCGGATCACCGACTTCCACAACGCCAAGCAGAATGGCGAGCGCTGGGCGATGCTCACCAGCTACGACCAGTACACCGCGGAGATCTTCGACGAGGCCGGCGTGTGGGCGCTGCTGGTCGGCGACTCGGCCGCCAACAACGTGCTGGGGTACGACACGACGCTGCCGGTCACCGTCGACGAGCTGCTGCCGCTGGTCCGCGCGGTGGCCCGGTCCGCGAGGCGCGCGTTCGTGATCGGTGACCTGCCCTTCGGCAGCTACGAGGAGGGCCCCTCGCAGGCGCTGGAGACCTCGATCCGGTTCATGAAGGAAGGCGGCTGCCACGCGGTCAAGTTCGAGGGCGGGGTACGGGTCGCGAAGCAGATCCGCAAGGTCACCCAGGCCGGCGTGCCGGTGATGGCACACATCGGGTTCACCCCGCAGAGCGAGCACCAGCTCGGCGGCTACCGGGTGCAGGGCCGCGGCGCCGGGGCGGAGCGGCTGCTGGCCGACGCGCACGCGGTGGAGGACGCGGGCGCGTTCGCGGTTGTGCTGGAGATGGTGCCGGGCGATCTCGCCAAGCAGGTCACCGCCGAACTGGTCATTCCGACGGTCGGCATCGGCGCCGGGCCCGACTGCGACGCGCAGGTATTGGTTTGGCAGGATATGGCCGGCCTGCGCCAGGGGAAGCAGCAACGCTTCGTCAAGCGGTACGCGAACCTGGCCCAAGTGCTGGGCGATGCCGCGACCAGCTACGTCGACGACGTCCGGACCGGCGCCTTCCCCACCGGGGACCACACGTTCCCCATGACCAGCGAGCGGAGCTTGCCATGATCGTCGCGCGCACAGTCGCGGAGATGGTCCGCCGCCGGGCCGACTACGACGGGACCGGGCGGACGATCGCCTTCGTACCCACCATGGGCGCGCTGCACGCCGGTCACCGGTCCTTGATCAAACTAGCCCGGGCGCTCGCCGACGTGGTGGTGGTGAGCATCTTCGTCAACCCGTTGCAGTTCGGCCCGAACGAGGACTACGCCCGGTATCCGCGGCCGCTGGAGGCCGACCTCGAGGCCTGCCGCGCCGACGGCGTCGATCTGGTTTTCGTGCCGAGCGTCGCCGACCTCTACCCGGCCGGTCGGCAGGTCAGCGTGAGCGCCGGGCCGATGGGCACGACGTTCGAGGGTCGCACCCGGCCCGGCCACTTCGAGGGCGTGCTGACCGTGGTGTTGAAGCTGTTCAACGTCGTCCGGCCGCAGCTGGCGGTCTTCGGCCAGAAGGACGCCCAGCAGCTTGCCTGCGTACGGCGGATGGTGATCGACCTGAACCTCGGAGTCGAGATCGTCGCCGCGCCCACCGTGCGCGAGCCCGACGGATTGGCCGGTTCGAGCCGCAACCGCTATCTGACGGTCGCCGAGCACCGAGCGGCGTTGGCCCTGCCGGCCGCGCTCGCGGCCGGGACGGCAGAGCACAGCCCGACCGCCGCGCTGGCGGCCGCAGGCGCCATCCTCGCCGCCGCGGAGGCCGAACCGCTGTTCAGCCTGGACTACCTCGCCGTGGTCAATCCGATGACGTTCGCCCAGGTCCCGGACGACTATCTCGGCGAGGCCTTGCTGATCGTCGCGGCCCGGGTCGGCAAGACCCGGTTGATCGACAACGCGTTCGTGAGCTGCACCACACGGGTTGCGCACATCGGGGAGTCGGTCCCCGCCTCGATCACCAGGTAGCCGTCGGCATGGACCTCGAGACGGTCGCCGACCAGCTGTACGGCATCTCGCCGGATGAGTTCGTCGCCCGTCGCACGGAGTTGGTGGCCGAGGCGCGAGCCGGCGGGGACCGCGCCCTGGCGGCGGAGATCGGCCAGCTGCGCAAGCCGACCCGTACGGCCTGGCTGGTGAACCTGCTGGCCAGGTCGGTCCCGGACCGGATCAGCGAGCTGCTGGAGCTCGGCCGCGAGCTGCACGACGCCCAGCGGTCCCGGTCGGTGGCCGACCTGCGCCGGCTGTCAGCACGCCGCCGGACGATCGTGGATGCTCTCGCCCGCGAGGCCGTCGAGCTCGGCCGGTCCGCGGGCTACTCGGCACCTGAGAGCGCCGTGCAGGAGATCGGCCAGACGCTCCAGGCGGCGCTCGCCGATCCCGACGTCGCGGAAGACGTACGGCACGGGCGGCTGGTCCAGGTCGCCACGTACGGTGGGTTCGGTCCCCTGCCGACTGACACGCGAGGTGCTGCGGGTCGCCAGGACCGCAGGGAGGAGGGCTCCAACCTGCTCGCCGCGCTGACGGCCTCGGTCGGCCGAGCCCGGGGCGGCGGGAGCGACGCGGACAGCCGGAAGAAGGCGCGGCAGCAGGCTCAACGCGACCTGGCCGATGCCAAGCAGAGCTGGGAGGCCGCCGGCCGGCAGGCGGACGAGGCGGCGACCGCCGCCGACCAGGCCAGCGACCGCGCGGACGACCTCGCTGCCGAGATCGAGTCGATACGCGGCCGATTGCGGGCAGCGGAGGCGGCCGAACGGGACGCCCGCGCGGAGGCGCGAGCCGCGCGGAAACGGGCCCTTCAGCTGCGTCAGGCGGCAGCAGCGGCCGAGCAGAAAGTCAACGCGGCCCGGCAAGCGTTGGAGGCGCTCGGCTAGGCGGGCGCTCGGATCAGATCCCCTCGACGCGCAGCATGAGCCCGGCACCTGCCGGGGCGTCGGGGACGACCAGACCGGCCCGCTCCACGGCACTGCCGATGATCTCCAGGTGGGACCAGGCCGGCACCGGAGCATACGGGTCGCCGGCCCGACCGGCAACCGGGCTGATGCGATAGCGCCGGCCGAAATCAAGCCCCGCCAGCCGGACCGTACGAGGCCCGCCCGGCCGCTCCCGCCAGCCGATCGCGAAGACCGCCTCGGAGGAGTCCGCGGCCACCATCCCTCGGACCTGCAGGGCGGAATCGCAGCAGTCCGGCCGAACCAGGCGGCCAGTCGCCAGCATGCCGCGGAGTCGCTTGTGCAGCGTCAGCCAGCCGTGCAGCAGCCGCAACTCGGCGGCGGAGAGGGTCCGCAGGTCGAGGGCCAGGCCGAACTGGCCGAGGAACGCCGCCGACAGAGCGGACACCGAAGCCGGCGTCCGGACGGGCTCGGTCGCGGGTGCCAGCCTGGTGCCGGTCAGCTCCGCTGGCAACAGCTGCGCCAACGCCGACCCTGTCATGTCCACCGAGCCGCCGGTCAGGCTCTGCACTCGGCCGGCGAGCGCGAGATCGGCCCGCACGGTCTGGATCTGCACGTGCGGATAGCGCTCCGCGAGGGCGTCCAAGAGCCGGTAGGACGCGAGCGTGCGGCCGTGGACCGTTGGCTCGCCTCGATGGCTGCGGGCCGGCACTGCAGGCGGATCGCAGCGCCAGATGAGATAGCCGACCTGGTGCCGGTCGAGCAGCTTGGTCAGTCGCTCCCAGACGTGTCCCATGGCCGGCACGATCGCGAGATCGAGCAGCCGGCCGCCGTCGGCCCGCGGCGCCGAGGCCAGCAGCCAGTCGGGGTGCTCGGCGGCGATGTCGGAGTCGGGGGTGATCAGCTCCGGCTCGATGCCGAGCCCCGGCTCGAGCCCAAAGCCGCGGAGCCGGCTCAGCAGCCGTTCGAGATCGTCCAGCCGGTCGGAGTGGCCGCCGCTGCCGCTGTCCGCGTACGGGTCGAGGCCGATCCTGGTGCACCAGCTCACGTCGAGCACGATCACCTCGGCCCCGACCGCCGCCGCGTACTCGGCGAGCTTGAGCATCGCGTGCCGGTCCAGCTCCGAGAACTCCGGCCCGGAGGCGTCGAAGACGATGGGGTGCGTCACGCCCGCGGCCGACCGGCGGGTCCGCAGCTGGTCATGGAACCGGCCGGCGGCGTCGTCCAGCCCCTCGCCCCAGACCCAGCACAACCAGGGGGTGTGATACGAGCCGCCCACCGCCAGCCGAACCTCGCCGGGGGCCAGCAGCTCGCCGCCCCCGATGTAGCCGATGCCGGTCGTCGAGTGCTCGAACCGCAGCCGCTGCGCGCCACTGAACGCCACGTGGGCCAGCCAGACCGACCCCGCCCGGTGGCCGGCGCCCGGCTCGCCCACCCCGAGCAGGCTCTTGCCGGAGCGGTGGCCGGACGCGGCAGGCAACCGGACCAGCCGGTTCGGAGTCGAGTCGCCGAGGTCGAGCCACTCCACCTGGGCGTCGCCAACCGGGACGAAGAGGTCGAGCGCGTCCAGCTGGTAGACCTCGTCGCCCCGGTTGGTCACACCGGCCCGGCAGCGCAGCAGGCCGGCCGGGGTCAGCTGGACGGCGAGGTCGAGGTCCAGGCCGGTTTCGGAGTCGGTCGCCTGCACGATCAGCGTGTCCGGACCCACCTCGACCAGGTCCCCGTACGGGAGCCGGGTGCCGCTCAGCAGCCGGGACCGTACGGAGTTGAAGCCGGTCTGCCAGCCACGGCCCGAGCGCGAGCCCTGAATGCCTGCCCGCGACTGCCAGCCGGGTTGAGCCTCCGGCACGATGGATGCGAGCAGCCGACCGGCGCCCAGCGTCCGTACGGCGGCGGCATCGGCAGGGCCCAGCTCGCCGAGATCGCGGCCCCAGTGCAGGACCACCGGCAGCCGGTCGGCGTGCAGCTCCAGCAGCACGCTGACCCGGCTGGCACGCAGGTGCAGCAGCACGGTGACGGGCGAGTCCGAGAGCCGGATGGCGGTCCCCGGAGCGGCCGTGATAGGCGCTGCGGCGGCCCGGTCCGGCATGCCTCTCCCCCGGAGATGCTGGAAGGATGAGCGTCAAAGTGCGCTCGGTCGCCTCAACTTATCCGCAAATCGGCCGAATGGTAAAAACCACGCCGAGAGACCACGCTTTGGAGACCAAAGCGCGTATTCGGATGCTCAGACTGCCGGCGGCGGACCTTGGTCGTAGTAGTTCTCGTTCACGTGCCGCGTCCGGCTCCGCTGCGCATTGAACACCAAGGCCAGGATCAGCGTCAGCACGCCGGCCACCATCAAGATGATGCCCAGCGTGTCGTCCGACACGAACGGAATGTTGACGTTGAGCGCGAACAGCAGGATCGCGCCGACGACGAACAGGAAAATTCCGAGGCCTATGCCCATTCTGACTCCGCCTCCTAAGGCTGCCGGCTCGACGCCGCAGCGCCGAGTCGGACTTCCGCAATCCGACACATGAGCCTCGCCCGCGCCGCCAAGCGCCGCTGACCAGGCACATCTGGCATACCCAGCTTTCGCGTTCTCTGACTTGGGACACTGAAACCATGGCGGCGGAGCGGAAGCAGACGGTGAGCGTCGACGGCCGCGCGATTTCGCTGACGAATCTGGACAAGGTGCTCTACCCGGAGACGGGCACCACCAAAGCCGACGTGATCTCCTATTACGCACAGATCGGGCCGGTAATGCTGCCGCATCTGTTCGAACGGCCGGCGACCCGAAAGCGCTGGCCGGACGGGATCGGGGATGGCAAGAAGGCGCCGACGGTTTTCTTCAACAAGGACCTGGGCGCCGGCACTCCGGACTGGGTGCCGAGGCGCAGGATCGCCCATCGGGATCACGACAACTACTACCCGGTCGTGAATGACCTGGCCACGCTCACCTGGCTGGCTCAGCTGGCCGCCCTCGAAATCCACGTGCCGCAATGGCAGTTCGACAGCTCCGGTGAGCCGAAGAATCCGGACCGCCTGGTGCTCGACCTCGATCCCGGCGCCGGCGTGAGCCTGCCCGAGTGCGCCGAGATCGCCCGGTTGGTGCGCGACATCCTGCGCGACGTCGGCCACGACCCGGTGGCGGTGACCAGCGGCAGCAAGGGCATCCACCTGTATGCGCCGCTGGACGGATCGCTGACCTTCGACCAGGCAAGCGAGGTCGCTCGCGAGCTCGCGCTGGCGCTCGAGGCCGAGCAGCCCGACCGGGTGATCAGCTCCATGAAGCGTGCCGACCGCGACGGCAAGGTTTTTCTCGACTGGAGTCAGAACAACGGTGCCAAGACGACGGTGTCGCCGTACTCGCTGCGGGGGCGCGCACGTCCGACGGTCGCCGCGCCCCGAACCTGGGAGGAGCTCGAGGCGCCGGACCTCCGACAGCTGGAGTACGCCGAGGTGCTGGACCGGCTCGCCACGGTCGGCGACCCGATGGCGTCGATGGCCAGCCCCGAGGTCGCGTCGCCTGGGCGCAGTGCTGCCCTGGGCAGCGGGGGCGGCGGTTCGAGCGACAAGCTCGCGCAGTACCGGAGCATGCGGGACGCGACCAAAACCCCCGAGCCGGTGCCGGCCGCCCCGCCGGGCGACGGCGAGGCAGGCAACCGGTTCGTGATCCAGGAGCACCACGCTCGAAGGTTGCACTACGACTTCCGGCTGGAGCGCGACGGCGTGCTGGTCAGCTGGGCGGTGCCGAAGGCGCCGCCGAGCGACCCGAAGGTCAACCACCTCGCCGTCCAGACCGAGGACCACCCGATGGAGTACCTGACCTTCGCCGGGTCCATCCCCAAGGGCCAGTACGGCGGCGGCGAGGTGAACGTCTGGGATACCGGAACGTACAAGCTGCACAAGTGGAAGGACGGCAAGGAGGTCGTCATCACCCTGTACGGCCAGGCGGACGGTGGTCTGGGCGGCTCGGCACGGAAGTATGCGCTCATCCACACCGGCGGGTCGAGCTCCAAGGACGACCGCAACTGGCTGATGCACCTGATGGCGACCGATCCGGAGGACCTGATGGCATCGATGCCGGCCGCCGGCCCGACGCCCGCGCAGCAGCCGTCGGCAAACCGCGGCGACGGCGAGCCGCCGCCGTTCCCCGAGCACATCGACCCGATGCTGGCGACGCCCAAAGAGCTCGAGGACTTCGGCGACGAGACCGGCTGGACCTTCGAGATGAAGTGGGACGGCGTCCGGACGATCGTCTATCTCGCCGGCGGACAGGTGCGGCTGGTGAGCCGGAAGGGCCGCGACGACACCGCCGCCTACTTCGACGTGGTCCCCGACCTGCGGCGGATCGACGCCGAGACCGCCGTCCTCGACGGCGAGGTGGTCGTGCTCGACTCGACCGGCAAGCCCAGCTTCGGCCTGCTGCAGAATCGGATCAATCTCACCAGGCCGGTCGACATCCAGCGGGCCGCCACCCAATACCCGCTCCAGCTGATGCTCTTCGACCTGCTGGAGCTCAACGGGCAGTCGCTGCTCCGCAAGCCGTACGAGGAACGGCGCGAGCTGCTCGAGGCGCTTGTCCGCCCGCCGGCCGGCTCGCGGGTGCACGTCCCGCCGATCTTCGACGGCGACCTTGCTGCCGCGGCGGAGACCAGCAAGCAGCTGCAGCTCGAGGGAGTGGTGGCCAAGCGGCGGGACTCGATCTACCAGGCGGGCCGCCGCGGCCACACCTGGCTCAAGATCAAGCTGCACCGGGACCAGGAGGTGGTGATTGGTGGCTGGCGGCCGGGCAAGGGCCGCCGGGAGGGCGGCGTCGGCTCGCTGCTCGTCGGCATCCCGACCGAGGACGGGCTGCGCTACATGGGCCGGGTCGGCTCTGGTTTCAACGACCACCAGCTCGACGAGATGCAGGCCCTGCTCGAGCCACTGGCCCGCAAGACCTCGGCCATGATCGACGTGCCGCGCGAGGACGCCCGGGACGCCCACTGGGTGAGCCCGAAGATCGTCGGCGAGATCAGGTACGGCGAGCTGACCCAACCGGGTCGCTTCCGGCACCCGGTCTGGCGCGGCGTACGTACGGACAAGACGCCCGACGAGGTGGTGTGGGAAGCGCCGCAGGCTGTGCAGGCCCCGACACGTCCTGAGTAGGCGGGTGCGCAACCACGAAAGCGCTGGAAGATGACATGCTCGTCGCCCGGAAACTGCCTTCTGCCAGCACTATTCGAGCGGGACGTGACACGATCGGGCGTTGACGCGACGCGAGGAGTCGAACGATGACAACGGTGCTGGTGCTCAACGGCCCCAACCTCAACCTGCTCGGGCAGCGCGAGCCGGAGATCTACGGCTCGCAGAGTCTGGCGGACGTCGAGGACCTGTGCGAGAAGACCGCCGCTGAGCTCGGCTGGAAGCTGGACTTCCGGCAGTCCAACCACGAGGGCGAGCTGGTCGGCTGGATCCAGCAGGCCGGCCGCGACCAGCAGGCAGGCGAGCTGGCCGGTGCGGTGATCAACGCCGGGGCGCTCACCCACACCAGCATCGCGCTGGCCGACGCCATCGCCGGCTCCCAGCTGCGGGCGATCGAGGTGCACATCTCCAACGTGCACAAACGCGAGGCCTTCCGAAACCACTCGTATCTCTCCGCCGTCTCCGCCGGGATCGTGATCGGCTTCGGCCCCACCGGCTACCAGCTGGCCATCCGCGGCCTGCACGCCCTGCTCTAGTCGGAAAGCGTCGCCGGCCGGCTCGGTCAGTCGGCGACCTTGAAGATCAGGTTCGTCCGCCACTTGTCCATGTCGGGCTCGTCGTCCGGGTTGCTCAGATACTCCTCCACCCGGGCGACCCACCGATCGCCGTCGGGGGAGTCCGCGACGTCCCAGGTGATGCCGTTCGCCTCGCCCCACTCGAGCAGTTGTCGGGTCGCGTCCTCCAGAGTGTCCGGGTGGCCGACATGGTGTGCAAGTACGTAATGCCCCGCGGGCAGCACGTGCGGTTGGACCTGCTCGTCCCCGTCGAGATGGTCGGCTGTCGGTACGCCGACCTCGACCTCCATGTCGCCGTCCATGTCGATCACGTTGTACTTCCAGAACGGCGGTCCCGCCGGAGCGGTCCCGCGCGCGGCCAGCCAGCCGAAGACCTCGCCGATCTTGGGCCCCAGCTGTATCCCCAACTGGCCCATCCGAGCCAGGCTGGTGATCGACACGTACGGCTGCGCGCTGCGCTGGATGAGTTCCGGCTCCACGATCCGACGCCTCCTCGGTGATCGAGATCAGCCAGCGGGAACGTCTCCCGAGGGCCCTGGCATCGTAGCGCCGGCGTCGTTCCGGCCGGGATCGCGGGCATCGACGCGGCCACATGGGAGCCCCGGCCGGTCGGGCGGCTCCAACCGGCCGGGCGTCTCAGGGCAGGTCGGCGCGCAGCAGAGACTCGCCCGCCGCGTTGCGGATCTCGACGGCGGCGATCCTCCGGACCGAGAGCTGCGAGTGCGCCTGCGGCCTCATCACCTTGTTCGGGTTCGCCGGCCAGGTCTTGGCCTCGACCGCGGTTCCCGAACGCGGGATCACCCAGATGCCGTAGACCTCGTGCGCACCGCCCGGGGTCGGGTCGTTCACCTCGCCGTACTGGCACTCGACCTTGAAGTCGGTGCCGCCCTGTTGTGGCACGACCTCCACGATCGCGGTGATGGCAGAGGGCTGCAGCCGGTGGAAGGCGAGCAGGTACGGCGCCGGCGGCCGGCCGATCGGCAGCACCCCGGTCCCGATGCCGATCGCGCCGGCGATCAGCACCAGGGCGGCGGCGATCCCTATGATGGCGCCCACCACCCGGCGCCGGCGGGCCAGACGCTGGCTGATCAGCGGTGGCATCAGCGTCTTCGGTGGCGGCTCGTCGCTGAGGCCCGGGCCGTCGAGCACGAGCATGGCCGCGTCCTCGGGCGACACCTGGGCGAGCAGGCCCGGGATTCCGGCCAGCTCGGAGACGGCGGCCTGGCAGGCCCGGCAGTGGGACAGGTGCTCCTCGAACTCCCGGCGCTCGGCAGAAGAGAGCGCGCCGAGCACGTACGCGGCATCCCACTGGGTGTAGGAGTCGGTGGCAGGATTCACGGCCGGGTCACTCCTTTCTCCTGCAAGATCAACTTCAACGACCGGAGCCCGTAGTGGAGCCGGGACTTGACCGTCCCCTCCGGGATGTGCAGCCGGGTGGCGATGTCCGCCACCGACCGGCCCTCGTAGTAGGCCCCGCTGATCACCGCCCGGTGCTCGGCGGTGAGGGCGCTCAGCGCCTCGGCGATCAACCACCGGTCCAGCACGGCGGTGGTGGCGTCGGTCTCCCCGTGGTCGGGTGGGTCGGCCGTCCGCAGCTCGTGCCGGGAGGCCGCGCTGCGCCAGCGGTCGATGATCAGGTTCCGGGAGGCGGTGAACAGCCAGGCCCGGGCGGCAGCCTCGTCCCGGTCGACGAGCGAGGGGTCCTTCCAGGCCTTGAGCAGCACTTCCTGGACCACGTCCTCGGCGACCTGCCGGTCGTGGGTCAGCCGCATGGCGAAGCGCCACAGCTCGCCGGCGTGCCGGTCGTGAAGTGCCTGGAGGGCGGCCTCCTTCTGCGTGCCGCTCACCACCACCTCCTCACGTGCCGGCCGCCACCACGCCGATGAAGACGATGCGAAGCCGCCAACTGTTCACTGTCACCACGGGGCTCGGCGCCGCACGCTCCCAGGATTGCTCGCCTCACTCAAGGTAGGCGGGCACTCCGAGCAGCTCGTCCACGGTCACGAAGCGGAAGCCGCGGTCGCTGAGGATGTCGATCAGCGGGCCAATCGCGGCAACGCTCTGGTCCCGGCGGCCGCCGCGGGCGTCGAAGCCGTCGTGGAAGATCAGGATCGAGCCGGGCCTGGTGAGCTTCGCCGCGTTGGTGGTCATCTTCCAGCCCGGTGGCTGGAAGATCTCCAGCGGATGGCCGAAGAGCCCGGAGACGACCTGCATCCCGTTCTGCTTGATGGTGCCGAGCACCCAGGGCCAGTGGCACAACCACGGCGGCCGGTAGAGGGCGGGCACCACGCCGGCGACGGTCGCCAGCGCCTGCTGCGAGCGCTCGATCTCCCGCCGCTGGCGCGGCTCGCTGACATAGCGGCTGAACCGGTGGCTGTAGCTGTGGTTGCCGAGGACGTGACCGGCTTCGACGACCCGCCGGGAGGCAGAAGGAAAGCGCTCGGCACACCGGCCGACCTGGAAGAAGGTGGCGCGCACGCCACGCGCGTCGAGCACCTCGAGCAGCCGGGAGGTGTACGGCTCGTTGGGCCCGTCGTCGAAGGTCAGCGCCACGACCGGCTCGTCGACCTCCGCCTCGTACGGAAACGGGCCGAAGACCTGCGAGGTGGGCCGGTAGCCGGTCCAGTAGCCGAGACCGACCGCCGCGAGCGCGAACCCAAAGGGTCCCAGTGCCGTGCGATCGAGGTGCCTCAACGGCTGGCCCCGCCCAGGAGGCGCCTGGCTGCGTTCTCGTCGTCGCCCATAGACACCGCTATGAACTCCTCCTCGGCCTTGCCATGCATCCACCCGGACGACGCCAGCCATCAAGGCACCTCGATCGCACGGCACCCCTCACGGGCTCGCCCAGAACCGGACGAAGCCGTTGACCGCAGCCGGAAGGGCGAACCGGACCAGCCCGAACGAGGTCGTCGCGATCACCGCGATCGCCAGCCCCATCCGCCAGCTGAACCGATCCCGCAGCCGCGCCACGGCAAAGGCGTCCGCGGCCGCGAACCGGCGCCGGCCGATCCAGGCGCCGAGGCGATCCCGCCGGTTCCAGACGAGCCCGCCCGCGGCGACGACCCGGTAGCGGCGGCGGATGCGGCGTTCCTGCCGGAACGCCGGTGCCATGCCGAAGAGCTGCCGCGACGACAGCCGGTTGAGCAGGTACGCCAGCAGGTAGTAGGTGAGGAAGGTGACGAAGAGGTTGTACAACAGCCCGTTCTGCAGCCGCCGGGCGGACGTGGCGACGACATTGCTCCGGTCCCAGACCACTTTGCCCTTGCGCCGCAGCCGGCGGAGCAGGTCGAGCTCGTCCCCGCCCTGGGTCATCGTCAGGTCGTAGCCGGGAAAGGCGTCGCGGCGGAACGCCGTATTGGTGGCGCTCAAGTAGAAGACGTGGCCGGTGGTCGCGAACACCCGGTAGACGGCGCCGAACAACAGCTTGGGGTAGGCGTCCGCCCACCAGGACGGGTTTTGGTAGCGGCATGGCCCGGCCACCCCAACGATGGAGTCGGAGCGGCGGAAGTGCTCGTCGATCCGACTCAGCCAATTCTCAGGTTGCACGGTGTCGGCGTCGGTCGAGACGACGATCTCGCCACGCGCCTCAGAGCTGCCGCGCTGCCGGGCCTGGCACACACCGGGCGCCAGCTCCCGGACCACCTTCACGCCGTAGCTCGCCGCGATCTCCCCCGTGCCGTCGGTGCTGTTGTTGTCCACAACGATGATCTCGTACGAGCCGGCGAAGTCCTGTGCCTGCAGGGACCGCAGCGATTCCCCGATGTATGACGCTTCGTTGTATGCGGGCACGACGACAGAAAAACGCAGCTGTTCCTCGGACACGTGCAAGCCACTTCCCACGGGCAGGTTCTGGTCGACGCTTACCCGACCGCGCCCGCGCACCGGTCTGGGAGGGAAGCGGTGCTCGCCCTCGACGGACTACTCCCCGACAGCCAGATGCTAGCCGTAACTGAGCGTCCTTTCAGAAAACGTGGCAACCTCGTTCGCCGCGTACGATGTTCGAAGGCTTCACCACCGAGTGGCGCCGCGCGACCGGCCGAGACCCGGCCCGTACCTTTTGGCCGACGAGAGCGAGCGGATGTCCTATCTGGTGGATGCCTTGATGGCACTGCCGCCGTTGGTGATCCTGGTTGCCGCCTTCGTCTTTCCCGCCGCCGAGGCGTCGGTCTTCGTCGGCCTGGTCGTCCCCGGCGAGACCGCGGTGATCGTCGCCGGGGTGCTGGTGCACTTCGGCCGGCTGCCGCTCTGGGCAGTCATGCTCGCCGCCATGGCGGGCGCGATCGCCGGTGACCAGATCGGCTATCAGGTCGGCAAGAGGTTCGGCGCCCGGGTGCTCCGCCGGATGCCGCGCTGGCTCTATCGGCACGCCCGGCCCGACCGCGCGCTGGCCTACGTACGGCGGCGCGGCGAGATGGCCGTCGTCCTCGGCCGCTGGACCGCCTCGCTGCGGGCGCTGGTTCCCGGCATCGCCGGGATGAGCGGGCTCAGCCAGCGCCGGTTCACTCTCGCGAACGTTGCCGGCGGCACGATCTGGGCCGTGGCGTGCTCGCTGATCGGCTATCTGGCCGGGGCCGGCTACCGGGTTGTCGCGGACCGGCTGCACATCGGCGGCGGCATCGTGGTCGGCGCCGTGATCCTGGTGCTGATCCTCGTCACGGTCATCCGCCGGGTTCGCGCCCGCCGGCTCGCCCAGGCGGAGGAGCCGGCCCGGGAGCCGGAGCTGGTCGACCCCTAGCTCGTACGACTGTGCAGTGGATGATCACTGGGGCACATCGACAGGTACGACCTGCCCTCGTGCGGGCCGAGCGAGACCTGGAAGGTGTGCAGGTCGTCGACCTTGCCTCCGGCCCGGTCGGTGAACATGTCGATCAGATCGCTGCCGGGCATCAGGTACTCCGAGGTCACGCTGCCGGTGATCGGCGAATGCGAGAAGTTCAGCACGGTGACCTGCTCGGCCTCGTCGAGCTGGTGCACCAGAACCAGCATCGCCTTGTCCGAGACCGACGGCACGTCCAGCTGGGTCGCGGTCGCGATCCGGTAGCGCTTGCGTACGGCCAGGATGTCGCGCAGCCGGCAGGCGAACGACGTCTCGTCGGCCAGCTGCTCCGGCAGTGAGCCGTAGAGGCTCTTGCCTCGCGGCATCTTCGACCGCGACTCGCTCGCATTCGGCTGGTAGTTCATCAGGTCGTAGGCCGAGCGGTGGATCCAGCGGGTGTCGCCGTCGCGCAGCAGTGGGGCCACCTGCTTGCGATCAAGGGTCAGCGCGCCGCAGAGGTCCCAGCCGGAGAGGGCGAACACCCCCGGCTGCAGCGCGTTGAACATCGCCAGCAGCAGGTGCGCCTGCCTGATCGCGGCGACCTGGCGCTCGTCGAGCGCGCTGATGTCGGTGTAACCGAGCGAGGCGGCGATGATCGTCGCGATCGTCGAGGCGATGCCGTTGGTCGTGAAGGTGGCGTTGTACGGGCCGGCGGCGCCGGTGAGCCGCTCGACCAGGTCGCCCCGTACGGTCTCGGCCAGCTCGGCCCCGGTCACCTCACCGCCGCGGAAGGAAAAGACCTCGCGTGAGTGCAGAGTCGCGAAGTGCACGAGCTCGTAGGTCATCTCGTCGTGGTTCTGCAGCGCGTGCACCAGGCCGACCGGCGGCACCCCGGCGTCCTTGGCCAAGTTGAGCGTCAGCCGCAGGAACTCGGTGTCCGCCGTCGCCAGCGCATGGTGGTACGCGGGCCGGTTGACGAAGTCGTAGGACAGGTCGGCGCCGCGTTCGGAGGTGTTCTTGATGTCGTCGATGGTCAGGTTCAGCTCCTGGAAGGTGAATCCGCCGACCTTGCGCACCATGCTGGCGATCAGCTGGTTGGCCGCCTCGGACAGCGGGTGCCCCTCCGACCAGGCGGGCGCGTCCCCCTCGGCCGCCTTCTCCACGCCGAGGAAGCCGTTCGCGTCGAGCCGGAGCGCGCCGCTGCCAAGATCACCGAGGGAGTGCAGCGCGTCGCCGATCACCAATCGCATGCCCGCCAGCGTCGGGTCGAGCCAGTTGATGGACGGCTGGCCCTCCTTGAAGTAGTGCAGGTAGACCCAGCGGCGGGTCTTGTTGTCGGTGCCGAGCACGGGCGCCGTTGTGCTCCAGTTGGTGTCCTTGATCCCCGGGTCGTGGAAGATCACCCGCTGCAACTTGCCGATGATGTAGCCGCGCTTCTCCAGCAGGTCCTCCGACTCCGGGTCGAGGTTCACCGAGTCCCGGCCTCGCGGCACCCGCGGCAGCAGATGCCAGTCCTCCTCCGGGATCTCCACCATGTGGTAGATGCCCGGATAGTCGCCAACCTTCATCTCGGCCAGCCGAAAGTCCGGGCCCTTGCCGGTGTGTCCAGGCACTATGTCGTCGATCACGGTGCCGCCGTGGCTCGCGGCCACCTCGCACATCGCGCGGAACTCGTCCTCGGTGCCGAACGCCTCGTCGATGTGGGTGCTGATCCGGTCGAAGTGGCCGTCAACGCTGGGCGTCGGGTCCCAGCCGCTGATGCCGCCGGCCTTCTTCACCGGGCCGGTGTGCACCCCGTCGATGCCGATGGTCTGGAAGGCCCGCCACAGCTCGTCGTCGCCGAGCGCGCCGAGGAAGGACGTGCCGGACTTCGTGATCATGGAGATCGGGTAGGCGGTGAACCACACGGACGCCTTCTCGATCGCCGCTCGGGGATCGGGATTGGCGTACGGGTTCTGCCACATGCTGCTCTGGCCGGAGAACTGCTTGGTGAAGATCGTCGCGTCGTTGAGCATCGAGTGCTCGGTCAGCCAGTTGAGGTAGGCGTCGTTGGTGAAGACCGGTTTGCCGGAACGTTGGGACCGCGGCCGCCAGAGCGGCAGCCGGAGCCGGGCGCGTGGTCGCAGCCGGGCCGGGCGAGCCGGATAGAGCTGCTCGTCGTAGGTGATCTCGCTCGGCTCGTGGCGCTCAGGGCCGTCGAGTGGGTCCTCCATTTCCATGTCGTTCACAGGACTCCTGTTCCGACCCGGGTGATATGGGTGCGACAAGTCGCACGCTATCGGAACGTCTTCGCCGCCGTATCCACCCGGGGGACTACCCGGGCCCTACTGCGACGCCGACAGCAGTCAACACCCGGCCCGCGCCCGGCCCGTGCCGGCCGGTACGGAAACGAAGGTGCACGTCCGTTGTTCTTGCCCTGCGCCTGTTGCAACCGGCGCATCGCGACAAGAGCGGACGTGCACATTCGTTCTTGTATTTTGCGCAGAGCACCGATTCGGGCGGTGCGCAGCGAGCCGGCTCAGGAGAGATGGTGCGGTTCGGGATGGTGCTTGTGATCGTCGTCCGCACCGGTGGCGGCCTGACCCGCTCCCGCCGGCTGCTCCGCTGCCTTCCTGCCCATGTGTCCGGCAACCCGCCTGGCCAGCCGGGTCGCCCGACTGCCGTCGGGCGTCGCGCCGGTCTCCTCGGAGGGGCTCGCGGCAGCGGTTGCCGCGCTCCCGCTGCGGACCAGCGCGACGACCACCGACTTCGAGGTCGGCGTGTTGCTGCCCAGCGCCGTGGAATCCAACGGCACAAGCGGATTCGTCTCGGGGTAGTAGGCGGCGGCGCAGCCGCGCGGGGTGTCGTACGGCACGATCCGGAACGACTCCGCCCGGCGCACCAGGTCGTCACCCGGCCAGTGGGTGAGGAGATCGACCAGATCGTCACGGGCCAGCCCGAGCTCGGCCAGGTCGGCCGGGTTGACGAAGATCACCCGGCGGCCGCCGACGATGCCGCGGTAGCGGTCGTTGAACCCGTAGATCGTGGTGTTGAACTGATCATGACTGCGCAGGGTCTGCAGCACCAGATGGCCCGGCGGCACCTCCAGCGGTTCCACGGGCGAGACGACGAACTCCGCGCGGCCGGAGCTGGTCGGGAACGTCCGGGAGTCGCGCGGCGGGTGCGGCAGCACGAAGCCGCCCGGCTTGGTCACGTTGACCTCGTAGCTCTCGCAGCCGGGCACCACCCGGGCGATGTGCCGCCGGATGGCGCGGTAGTCGTCGCGCATCTCGGCCCAGTCGATGCCGTACCGGTCGCCGAGGGTCGCCTCCGCCAGGCCGGTGACGATCGCGACCTCCGACCGGAGCCGCGGACCGGCGGGCTCGAGCGGCCCGCGGGATGCGTGCACCGCGCAGGCCGAGTCCTCCACCGAGACCAGCTGCGGCCCGCTGGCCTGCACGTCCTGCTCGGTCCGCCCGAGGGTCGGCAGGATCAGCGCGGTCCGGCCGCACACCAGATGCGACCGGTTGATCTTGGTCGACACCTGCACGGTGAGCCGGGCGTTGCGCAGCGCGGCTGTTGTGACCTCGGTGTCCGGGGCCGCCTGGACGAAGTTGCCGCCGAGCCCGAGAAAGATCTTGGCGACCCCGTCGCGCAGTGCCCGAATCGCGTCGACGGTGTCGAAGCCTGGTTCTCGCGGCGGCTCGAAGCCGAACTCCTTCTCCAGCCGGTCCAGGAAGTGCTGCGGCGGCCGCTCCCAGATGCCCATCGTCCGGTCGCCCTGCACGTTGGAGTGTCCCCGCACGGGCAGCAGGCCGGCGCCGGGCTTGCCGATGTTGCCCTGGGCGAGCGCCAGGTTGACGATCTCCTTGATCGTCGCCACCGCGTTGCGGTGCTGGGTGAGTCCCATCGCCCAGCAGAAAACGGTGCCGGCGGAGTCCCGCAGCATCTCCGCGGCCTGGGTGATCTGGCCGCGGCTCAGCCCGGTGATCTCTGTGATCTTGGCCCAGTCGAGCCCCGCCACATGCTGCCGCCAGGCGTCGAAGCCGACCGTGTGCCGCTCGATGAAGTCGTGGTCCAGCGCGTCCCAAGAACACAGCAACTTGCCGAATGCACCGAACAGGGCGAGGTCGCCATTGATCGCCACCGGCAGGTGCAGGTCGGCCAGATCGGTGCCGCCGCCGACCAGCCCGCGCGGCGTCTGCGGGTTGCGGAAGTTGATCAGGCCCGTCTCGCGCAGCGGGTTGATCGCGATGATCTTGGCGCCGTTGCGCTTGGCGGTCTCCAGCGAGCTGAGCATCCGCGGGTGGTTGCTGCCGGGGTTCTGGCCGGCGATGACGAGCAGCTGGGCGTGGTGGAAGTCCTCCAGGGTGACGCTCGCCTTGCCGATGCCGATCGACTCTGCGAGGGCCACGCTGGTCGACTCGTGGCACATGTTCGAGCAGTCCGGCAGGTTGTTGGTTCCGTACGCGCGGACGAAGAGCTGGTAGACGAACGCCGCCTCGTTCGACGTACGGCCGGAGGTGTAGAAGATCGCCTCGTCGGGGCTGTCGAGGCTGTTGAGCTCCCCTGCGATCAACCGGAAGGCGTCGTCCCACTCGATCGGCTCGTAGTGCGTACCGTCCGGGCGCTTGATCATCGGTGAGGTGATCCGGCCCTGCTGGCCGAGCCAGTGCTCGGACTGCGCGTCCAGCTCGGCAATGCTGTGCGCGGCGAAGAACTCCGGCGTCGCCCGGGCCGTGGTCGCCTCCTCCGCGACCGCTTTCGCACCGTTCTCGCAGAACTCGGCGGTCCTGCGATGCCCTGGCTCCGGGTCCGGCCAGGCGCAGCTCATGCAGTCGAAGCCTTCGGCCTGGTTGAGCTTGAGCAGCGTACGGGCCGAGCGCCGCGGCCCCATCCGCTCAACCGATCGTTTCAGCGCGACCGCGATCCCGGTGACCCCAGCAGCGTGCTCGTCCGGCTCTGAAACCCGCAGTCGCGACGCCATAGGTCAGCCCTCCAAGTCGCTCACCACCAATCTATTCCCGCCCCGGGGGGAGTGATGCCCTACTCCCGCCCTGGTGGTGACTGCGCACAGAGGCACGCGAGGTGGGTGATTTGCGCGCCGTCACGGCCATGGCCCGTGAGGGGAGCGCCCGGTCGCGATCCGAGTCGGTCCCTTGTCTCGGTGCGGGCGAGTAGCATAATGGAAGTTACTGGCGAGTAACTTCTCCTGACAGGCCGAGTCGAGGTGGGTGCATGGGTCACTACAAGTCCAACCTTCGCGACATCTTCTTCAACCTCTTCGAGGTCTTGAATCGCGACGAGATCCTCGGCACGGGGCCGTACGAGGAGATGGACCACGACACCGCCGTCTCGATCCTGACCGAGGTGGACCGGCTGGCCAGGACGAAGCTCGCCGAGTCGTTCGCGGCCGCCGAGCACGACGCGCCGGTCTTCGACCCCGAGACGCACTCCGTCACCCTGCCGGCAGCCTTCAAGAAGTCCTACTGGGATCTGATCGACGCCGGCGTCTGGCAGCTGGAGGTGCCGCCGGAGCTCGGTGGCCAGCAGGCGCCGCACAGCATCCAGTGGGCCGCCAACGAGCTGTGTGTCGGTGCGAACCCGGCGGCCTACGTCTACGCCGCCGGCACCAAGTTCGGCTACATGATCTGGATGAACGGCACCGAACGGGACAAGAAGATCGCGAAGGTCATGGTCGACCGCAAGTGGGGCGGCACCATGGTGCTGACCGAGCCCGACGCCGGCTCGGACGTCGGCGCCGGCCGCACCCGGGCGATCCCGCAGCCGGACGGCTCGTGGCACCTGGAGGGGGTCAAGCGGTTCATCTCCTCCGGCGAGCACGACCTGACCGAGAACATCATTCATCTGGTCCTCGCAAGACCGTACGGGGTCGAGGGCCAGGGCGGACCGGGCACCAAGGGCTTGTCGCTGTTCATCGTGCCGAAGTGGCACTTCGATCTCGAGACCGGCGAACTGGGCGAGCGCAACGGCGTCTTCGCCACCAACCTCGAGAAGAAGATGGGACTCAAGGCGTCCAGCACCTGCGAGCTGACCTTCGGCGCCAGCGACGTACCGGCCGTCGGCTGGCTGCTGGGCGAGGTGCACGACGGCATCGCGCAGATGTTCCAGGTGATGGAGCACGCCCGGATGATGGTCGGCACCAAGGCGATCGCGACCCTGTCCACCGGCTATCTGAACGCGCTGGACTACGCCAAAAGCCGGGTGCAGGGTCCGGACCTGACCCGGGCCCCGGACAAGACAGCGCCCCGAGTTACCATCACCCACCACCCGGACATCCGGCGCTCGCTGATGACCCAGAAGTCGTTCGCGGAGGGGTTACGGGCGCTCGTGCTCTACACCGCGAGCATCCAGGACCGGGTCGGGCTGGCCCGGCTGACCGGCGGCACCGACGAGGCCGCGAAGCGGCTCAACGACCTGCTGCTGCCTCTCGTCAAGGGCTACGGGTCCGAGCGCTCCTGGGTGCTGCTCGGCACCGAGTCGCTGCAGACCTTCGGCGGCTCGGGCTTCCTCTCCGACTACCCGATCGAGCAGTACGTCCGCGACGCCAAGATCGACACGCTGTACGAGGGCACGACAGCGATCCAGGGCCAGGACCTGTTCTTTCGCAAGATCGTCAAGGACCGCGGCCAGGCGCTGGCCGACCTTTCCGGCCAGATCGGTGAATTCGTCGCCTCCCAGCACGGCAACGGCCAGCTGAAGGAGGAGCGCGAGCTGCTGCAGCAGGGGCTCGATCATGTCGGCGCCATGATCGCGGTGATGGTCGGCGACCTGCAGAGCGCCGCGCCCGGTACGCCGCAGGGCGACGTCCGCAACGTCTACAAGGTCGGCCTGAACACCACGCGGCTGCTGATGGGCCTGGGCGACGTGATCTGCGCCTGGCTGCTGCTGCGCGGCGCCGACATCGCCCTGGCCAAGCTCAACGGTGAGCTGGCGGAAGACGAGCGGCACTTCTACGAGGGCAAGGTCGCCTCGGCCCGCTGGTTCGCCCGTACGGTGCTGCCGAAGCTGGTCGCCGAGCGGGCCATCGCGGAAGCCACCGACCTCGCGATCATGGACCTGCCGGAAGAGGCTTTCTGAGCTGACCGCGCCAGCCGCGCCACGCTTCAGCCCGCACCACCACGTCAGCCGCGCACCACCACGTCAGCCGCGCAGCGTAACTCCAGCCGAGCACCGCCACTCCAGCCGGGCGTGCAACACAGTGCGCGGCTGGACGCAAAAGTGCGCAGCAGGCACCGCAGCGGGCGGCGACAGGGTGCGCGGTCGGTGCCGCAGCGGGGGTCCGGGGGGTGGCCTCCGGATAGATACTGCACGATTGGGGCATGGCACTCGGCCCTTCGCGCATCGTCATCATCGGAGCATCGCTGGCCGGAGCGACCGCCGCGCTCGCCCTGCGGGAGCAGGGTTATGAGGGTCAGGTGGTGCTGATCGGCAAGGAGGAGCAGCGCCCGTACGAGCGGCCGCCGCTCTCCAAGGCGATCCTGCTCGGCGACGCCGAAGAGCCGGACTGGGTCGGCGAGACGAACGACTACGCCGACAAGGACATCACGCTGCTCTTCGGCACCGAGGCGACCGCGATCGATCGCCAGCGCAAGGTCGTCGCCGCCGGCGGCGCCGAGTACCCGTACGACAAGCTGCTCATCGCGACCGGCTCGTCGCCCCGCCGGTTGGACGTGCCGGGTGCGGACCTCGACGGGATCCTGACCCTGCGGACCCTCGATGACTCCTACGCGATCCGCGAGCGGCTCAAGCCCGACACCAGGCTGGTGATCGTGGGCGCCGGCTGGATCGGCTGCGAGGTCGCCGCCGCCGCTCGCAAGCACGGCGCGTCGGTGACGGTGCTCGATCCGCTCTCCCAGCCGCTGCTCAGGGTGGTCGGCGAGCAGGTGGGCGAGGTCTTCGCCGACCTGCACCGCGAGCACGAGGTCGACCTCCGGCTCGGCACCAGCGTGGAAGGCTTCGACGGCAGCGGGTCTGTCACCTCCGTACGGCTGCCGGGCGGACTCTCGGTGCCGGCCGACGCAGTGGTGATGGGAGTCGGTGCGAAGCCGATCATCGACCTCGCCGAGGCCGCCGGGCTGGCGCTCTCCGACGACGGCATCGCCGTCGACGAGACGTTGCAGAGCTCCGATCCCGACATCTACGCGGCCGGCGACGTCGCCGCGGAGGAGCACCCGCGCTATCCGCAGCGGGTCCGGGTCGAGCACTGGGACAACGCCAAGGAGCAGGGCAGGCACGTCGCCGCCAACCTGCTGGGGGCGGCTGAGCCGTACGTGAAGCGGCCGTTCTTCTTCTCCGACCAGTACGACCTGGGCTGCGAGTATCGCGGGCTCGCCGACGCTGCCAAGGACCGGCTGGTGGTCCGTGGCAGCCTTGCCGACCGCGACTTCACCGCGTTCTGGCTCCGCGACGGGGCCGTCATGGCAGCGATGAACGTCAACCAATGGGACGACGGCGACGCCCTCCAAGAACTCGTTGACTCCCGCCGCCAAATCACCGACAAGGAGCTCACGGGCTGATCTGCCTCCGTCGAGTGCGCGCACAGGCAGGTTTCAATCGTCACAATCGCTCGGACATCCTGCATCCGCGCGCACTCGAGTTATCCACAGGGCCTGGTCGGATTGGTAGGTTCGTCCGCAACGTTGGCATGTGCGACGAGTCCACCTGCCACCTGCCTTGAATGGACCCTTCACGACGGCAACCGCGCGCCGTAATGGAGTCAGTCGAGGGACGCTGGCAGGGCGGTCGGTCACCACACTCTTCACGGGCGTCCATGTCCCGTCAGCTACCGAGATGACCCACGAGTTGCTGGTCTCTGCCGCGTGCCTCATCCTGCCTAGCGACGCCCTCGCTACCGGCGTCACTGCCCTCCAACTGGCGGGCGTCCGGGTCGGGCCGGAGCAGCCGCTCAACTTCGTGACCGACCATGCCCATCAGGTACGCCGACCCGGTATCCGGGTCAGCCGCGTCCGGCTGCTGCCGCCGAAGCGCGGCACCTGTGTGCGTGCCGACTACGCCTTCGTCGCGGCAGCCGCGCAACTCGACCTGGTCGAGTTGGTCATCGCTGGTGACTGGCTGGTTCGACTGGGCCTCGCCCAGCCGCCAGCATTGGTCGACGCGGCCACGAGCGCCGGGCGGCATTGCCGCCTCGCGACGCGCGCCGCCAAACTCGTCAGGGCTCGCGTCGACTCTCCTCCGGAGTCGAGGCTGCGGTTGTGCCTTGTGCTCGCAGGCCTGCCCGAGCCATGGTGCAACGTGACGATCGGCGTCGGCGACCTGCCCGTCGGGAAACCGGACCTCGGATACTTCCAGTTCAAGCTTGCGCTGGAGTACGAGGGCGACCACCACCGCACGGAGCGCGGGCAGTGGAACACCGACATCGCGCGCTACGAGGACTTCGCGGTGCTCGGCTGGCACGTCATCCGCGTGACGGCCGCAAGGCTCCGGCGACCACGCCAGCTGGTCTCTCAGGTCCACGACGTACTGCGCGCCCGCGGTTACGACGGTCCGGCGCCCGCATTCTCAAGCGAGTGGTTCCGACTGTTCGAGCGCTGATCCCGCCGAGTGCGCGTAAAGCAGGATCCAACGCCCGAAAAGGCCCGTCCATCCTGCATTTGAGCGCACTCGATGGGAGGTGGGTCCCAATAGAGGTGGGAAACGGCGGGCGTCAGAAGAGGAGCGCGAGGCCGGGGTCGGCGAGGATGGCGGCGACGTTGGCGAGGAAGGTCGAGCCCTGCTCGCCGTCGGCGAGCCGGTGGTCGAAGGAGATCGCCAGCGTGGTCAACCAGCGGGGCTCGATCCGTTCGTCGCTGCCGGAGCCGACCACCCACGGCCGGCGGGCGACCTGACCCACGCAGAGGATGCCTGCCTCCCCCGGGTTGAGGATGGGCGTGCCGCCGTCGATGCCGAAGACGCCGATGTTGGTGATCGTGAAGGTGCCGCCGGACATCTCGGCCGGCTGGGTGCGGCCCTCCCGAGCCGTCGCGACCGCCTGGTTGATCGCGGTCGCGAGCTCGGCCAGGCCGAGTGTGTTGGCGTTCTTGATGTTGGGCACCACCAGGCCACGGGGGGTAGCGGTCGCGATGCCCAGGTTGACCGCGTACTTGATCACGATCTCGCCGGCGCCCTCGTCCCACGACGAGTTGAGCTGTGGGGTGCGACCGAGCGCGAGGCAGACCGCCCGGGCGATGATCGCCAGCGGGGTGATCTTGAGGTGCGCGAACTCGCGCCGCTCCCGCAGCCGGTCCAGCAACGCCATCGTCGCCGAGACGTCGCAGGTCAGCCACTCGCTGACATGTGGCGCGGTGAACGCCGAGGAGACCATGGCCTGCGCGGTGGCCTTCCGTACTCCCTTGATCGGGATCCGGGTCTCGCCCGTCTCCGGCAGCCGGGTGACCGTCGCCCAGCCGGCGGGGACGCCGGTTTCCACCGGCCCGGGCCCCTCCGCACCCTCGGCCGCCTTGGCGCCCGTCGCTCCATCGGCGGCCCCGGTGCCCTCGGCTCCATCGGCTGCCGCTGTTCCGCGCGTAGCGCCGACCCCGACGGCCTCCGCGCCGGCCGCGATGCGCCCGGCCTCACTCCCCGACGCCGCAGCCCGTTCGACGTCCGCCCGGGTGACCACGCCGCCCTCGCCGCTGCCGGCGATGCTTGCGAGATCGACACCGAGATCCTTGGCCAGCTTCCGTACGGGCGGCTTGGCGAGCACCGCTCCCCCGGTCAGCAGCGGCTCGGGCGCGGCGGCTCCGGGCCCGGGCAGCGGCCGGGCCGCCCCGTCCTCATGATCAGCGCCATCGCCGGGCGCCAGCGGGGCACGGTCGTCGGCCCGCCGCGACACCGGCGCAGCCATGGAGAACGTGTCGGCCACCGCGTCGTGCGCTTCCGCAGGCGAGCTGTCCCGAGGGGCCTTGCGCGGTCGGCGCCGGGCCTCGCTCGTACGGGCGCCGTAGCCGACCAGGTTCGGCACCCGGCCCTCGCCGTCACCGCCCGACGTCTCCGCCGCGGCGGCCTCCGGAGCGGACGTCTCCGCGGCGGGCGCGGCCGCCGCCACCTCGTCGTCGATGGTGATGATCGGTACGCCGACGTCGACGGTGTCGCCCTCCTTGACCAGCAGCTCGACGACCTTGCCGGCGTACGGGGTCGGCAGCTCGACGAGCGACTTGCTCGTCTCCACCTCGAGCAGGATGTCGTTGACCTTCACCCGGTCACCGACCGCGACCCGCCAGGTGACGATGTCCGCCTCGACCAGGCCCTCTCCCGGATCGGGCAGCCGGAAGGTCTGCAACGCCATCGATCGTCCCTTCAGTAGGCCAGCGACCGGTCCACCATGTCGAGCACCCGGTCAAGATCAGGAAGGTACTCCTCCTCGGCCCGGCTCGGTGGATACGGCGTGTCGAACCCGCCGACCCGCAGCACCGGCGCCTCCAGGGAGTAGAAGCACTGCTCGCTGATCCGTGCGGCCAGCTCGGCGCCCAGCCCGAGGTTGAGCGGCGCCTCGTGCACGGTGACGGCCCGCCCGGTCTTCTGCACCGACTCGGCGACCAGGGCCAGGTCGAGCGGGGACAGTGAGCGCAGGTCGATCACCTCCAGGTCGCGGCCCTCCGACGCGGCGGCCTCGGCCGCGTCCAGGCAGGTCTTCACCATCGGCCCGTACGCGACCAGCGTCAGGTCGCTGCCCGACCGGGCGATTCGCGCCGAGTGCAGCGGTGGCGGTGGCGCGGACTCGTCCACGTCGGCCCGCTCGTGATAGCGCCGCTTTGGCTCGAAGAAGATGATCGGGTCGTCGGAGGCGATGGCCTGCTGGATCATCCAGTAGGCGTCGGCGGGGTTGGAGCAGGTCACGACCTTGAGGCCCGGCGTGTGGCAGAAGAGCGCCTCCGGTGACTCGCTGTGGTGTTCGACCGCCCCGATGCCGCCGCCGTACGGGATCCGGATCACGATCGGCATCAGCAGCCGGCCCTGCGACCGGAAGTGCAATCGGGCCACCTGGCTGACGATCTGGTCGAACGCCGGGAAGACGAATCCGTCGAACTGGATCTCGCACACCGGCCGGTAGCCGCGCAGTGCCATGCCGACTGCCGTGCCGATGATCCCGGACTCGGCCAGTGGCGAGTCGATCACCCGATGCTCGCCGAAGTCCTTCTGCAGGCCCTCGGTGACCCGAAAGACGCCACCCAGCTTGCCCACGTCCTCGCCGGCGATCACCACCTTGGGGTCCGCCTCCAGCGCGCGCCGCAACCCGGCGTTCAGCGCCTTGATCATGGTCAGCTTGCTGATCACGCCGGCGCCTCCTCGAAGGTGGCCAGGTAGTCGCCGTAGCGGGCCTTCTGCTCGACCAGGTACGGCGTCTGCTCCGCGTAGACCTCGTCGAAGAGATCGATCATGGCCGGCTCCGGCAGTGACAGGCAGCGGACCCGCAGGTCGGCGGCGTAGTCGGCGGCCTCGGCCTCCACACCGGCGAAGAACGCCTCGTCGCCGCTGCCGTTGCGGGTCAGGTAGGCCCGCACCCGCTCGATCGGGTCCTTGAGCCGCCAGTGCTCCAGCTCGTCGGCCAGCCGGTATCTGGTCGGGTCGTCGGAGGTGGTGTGGGCGCCCATCCGGTAGGTGAAGGCCTCGATGAAGGACGGCCCGCTGCCGGTACGAGCCCGGTCCAACGCGGCGGTGGTCACCGCGTAGACCGCCAGCACGTCGTTCCCGTCCACCCGTACGCCGGGGAAGCCGAAGCCGGAAGCCCTGCGGTACAAGGGAATCCGGGACTGCCGTTCGATCGGCTCGGAGATCGCCCACTGGTTGTTCTGGCAGAAGAAGACGATCGGCGCGTTGTACGAGCTGGCGAAGACGAAGGCCTCGTTGACGTCGCCTTGGCTGGTGGCGCCGTCGCCGAAGTAGCCGAGCACCGCGACGTCGCGGCCCGGGTCGCCGGTGCCGACCAGGCCGTCCCGCTCAACGGCCATCGCGTAGCCGGTCGCGTGCAGCGTCTGGGCGCCGATGACGATCGTGTACAGGTGGAACCGATGGGCCTGGGAGTCCCAGCCGCCGAGGTCGACCCCGCGGTAGAAGGCCAGCAGATGGATCGGGTCGACCCCCAGACACCAGGCGACGCCGTGCTCGCGGTAGGTCGGGAAGACGATGTCCTGGTCGCAGAGCGCCCGGCCGGAACCGATCTGCGCCGCCTCCTGGCCCAGGCAGGAGGCCCACAGCCCGAGCTCGCCCTGCCGCTGCAGCGCGGTTGCCTCGGCGTCGATCCGCCGGGTGAGGACCATGTCGTGGTACCAGCCGCGGATCTGCTCGTCGTCGCCGTCGAAGGAGTACAGCGGGTGCTCGACCCGGAGGCCTTCCGGGGTCAGGAGTTGGACCAACTCGACCTCGGCGCTCGCGCCGCTGGCATCGCTCACTGCGGTGCATCCTCTCGTCCGTCTGCGGCAGGTTTGCCACAATCACTGGGTCCCCACCGCGGGATCGCCGCTCGCGGGGTCGTGCTCCCTAGACAAGGTGTCCGTGCGGTGCTCCACGCCTGTGTTCCTTGTGGGTGTCGACGCTTCCCAACCGCCTCGCTGCCTAACGTACCCCGGGCGCGTGGGCGAGGGGAAAACAACTCGTATGCCCTAGTTGTGCGGCCCTTCGGGGTGTGAACTACGCCGGCTTGGCGCGCTCCGAGCCGGGCGGCGCAGCGCCGAGCCGGGGAAGCGTAGCTTCCTCGGAAGCATGGCCCTCCAACGCGGTCGGCGCTGCAGCGGGGGGTCCGGGGGGTCGTCCCCCCGGACGGATATTGTGCCGCCGCTGGAACCGCAGGATCCGCACCAGCGCGGCCGCGACCGCCTCGGAGCCGGCCGCGAGCGAGACCCGTACGGTCGATCCGCCGGCAACCCGGTCGAAGTCGGTGCCCGGGGTCAGCGCGACACCCTCCTCGTCGAGCAGGGCTGCGCACCAGGCGACGGAGTCGGGAAAATGGCCGAGCCGACCGCCCAGTCCCGCGTACACGTAGAACGCTCCGTCGGCCGGCGCCAGATCGGTCCAGCCCAGGTCTGGCACGGCGTCCAGCAGGATGGTCCGGGCGTCCGCGAAGCCCTCCACCGCGATGTCAGCCTCCCGGTAGGAGTTCTCGGTGAAGGCGGCGATCGCCGCATGCTGGGCGGGTACGGGCGCGCACAGGGCGTAGTTGCCGGCGAGGGCATCCACGGCGACGACCAGATCCTCCGGCACCAGCATCCAGCCGAGCCGCCAGCCGGTCATGCCCCAGTACTTGGAGAAGGAGCTGATCACCAGCGCCGTACGGTCGTGCTCCCAGGCGCAGGTGCCAACCGAGTCGCCCTGCGTTATCCCGTGGTAGATCTCGTCGCTCACCAGCCGGACGGAGTGCGCGGCACACCACGCCGCCAGCTCCGCCAGCTGGGACGCCGGCACCATGGTCCCGGTCGGGTTCGCGGGCGAGGCGAGCACCAGGCCGGCCAGCGGAGCGTGATCATGAGCCGCCGTCAGCAGGGAGACGTCGGGCTGGAAGCGCTGCGCGGGCCCGCAGTCGAGCTCCACGACCTCGCAGCCGAGCGAGGCGAGGATGTTGCGATAGGCGGGATAGCCGGGCCGAGTCATCGCGACCCGGTCGCCGGCGTTGAAGGCGGCGACGAACGCGAGCACGAAGGCGCCGGACGATCCCGTGGTGGTCGCGATCTGGGCAGGATCGACGTCCAGGCCGTACCAGCGCCGATAGTGGCCGGCGATCGCCTCACGCAGCGGTCGGATGCCGAAGGTCTCGGTGTAGCCGAGCCGGATGTGCTCGGTCATCAGCTCCGCCGCCCGCCGCCGTACGTCCGAGGGCGCACCCTGGGACGGCTCGCCTGCGCACAGCGAGATCACCTCCCGACCGGCGGCGCGCAGCTCGGCCACCCGGTTGAGCACCGTCATCACCGCGAACGGCGGCACGGCCGAGCGCCGTGACGGGCGAACGGTCACGTGCCCGGCCGCTTCCGCCGAGCCTGCAACCCAGGGAGCGTCCCGGAGGAGATCGGCACCGCACCGACGCGGGATGGACTCTTCGTCGACTGCGCACGAGCCGCCCGTTGCCGGGCGCGGTAGGCCGCGACGTTCGTCCGGTTGCCGCAGTTGCCGGTGTCGCAGTAGCGCTTCGACCGGTTCTTCGACATGTCGATCAGGACGTCGGAGCAGTCGTCCGCGGCACAGGTGCGCAACCGGTCCAGGTCGTCCTCACGGATCAGGTCGAGAAAGGCCATGGCGATCTCGGCACCGATCCGGTGTGCGACCGGCGCGTCCGGAGGCGTCAGATGAAGGTGCCAGTCCAACTCGTCGTGCTTGGTCAGGTACGGCTGGGCGTTCGCCTCCCGCAGGATGTCGTTGACGAGAACGGCTGCCTCGCCCCGGTCCTTGGTCATCCACAGCCCGCGCAGCCGTTCTCGCAGCTCGCGCACCTCGGCCAGCTCGCGATCGGTCCGCAGATGCCTGCCTGAGTAGGGGTGACGCTTCAGGAAGAGATCCCATCCGGCTTGGTCGGCGAGCTCGTCGCCGCGCCGGCCGCGGGTGTTCACCAGCGCGGCGGCGTCGGCGAGCGCGACCACCGTGTCATGGGCGAAATGTGCGCTGTCATGACTAAAACTCATTTGACTCCTGACACTACGTCGGTGTAGTGTAACCAGCATAAGCAAGTTTTACTCATGACAGGTCGCACCGCGAAGTCCACGTCAATCGAGCCTAGGCACACCCGGCGGGCCCTGAAGGCAAAGGAGGGGCACCCGTGACCACCGCCACCCTTCACCGCGAGCAGGTCCGCACCAGCGGCGCCTACGCTGGACTCCTGCCGGCCGTGTCCTCCGCGGCCGCGTTCGGGCTCTCCGGCTCGCTGGCGCGCTCCCTGCTGGACATCGGCTGGTCGCCTGCCGCCGTCGCTGCGGTACGGATCGGCGGCGCCTTCAGCGTGCTGCTCCTGCCCTCGCTGCTGCTGCTCCGCCGGCACGGCCTGCCGGGCGGACGCCAAGCGACCCGAATGCTGGCGTACGGGATCATCGCGGTCGCCGCCGCCCAGCTGTGCTACTTCAGCGCGGTGCAGTACCTGTCGATCGGCGTCGCCCTGCTGCTGGAGTATCTGGCGCCGGTGCTGCTCGTCGGCTGGCACTGGGCCCGCAGCCGGCGCCGCCCCGCGGTCGCGATCTTCGTCGGCGCGGCCCTCGCGCTGAGCGGGCTGGTGCTGGTGCTCGACCTGACGGGTGGCTTCACGCTCAACCCGATCGGTGTGGCCTGGGGCCTCGCCGCGGCGCTCTGCCTGTCCGCGTACTTCATCCTCAGTGAGGGCGGTGGCCAGACGCAGCCGGTGCACCCGGTGCTGCTGACCGGGGCCGGCTTCGGCATCGGCACGACCATGATCGTCGCCCTCGGGCTGGCGGGCGTGCTGCCGATCAACGCGCACGGCGGTCGTACGGTGATCGCCGGGCAGCGCGTCAGCTGGGTGCTTCCCGTCGCGCTGCTGATCTTGGTCAGTGCTGTTTTCTCTTACCTGGCTGGGATCGTGGCGGTCCGCCGCCTCGGCAGCTCGATCGCGTCGTTCGTCTCGCTGTCCGAGGTGATCTTCGCAGTGATCTTCGCCGCTGTGCTGCTCAGCCAGCAACCGACGCTGCAACAGCTGATCGGGGGCGGGCTGATCCTAGCCGGGATCACGGTCGTGCAGCGCGGCGAGGCCCGCCGCAACCAGGCCGAGCCCGTGGCGGCCGCGAGCGTCGAGTGATCGCGAACCCGTGGGACCTCAGGGCCTGCCGAAGTCGGTGACTAGCCAGACCCGGCGGTGCACCGCGTCGTCGATGACATCGACGCCGACGTCGACGAACGACGTGCTCAAGATGTTGCGGCGGTGGCCGTCATTGGGCGGCTGCTCGCCGTACATCATCTCCTGCAGCGCGAGCACGCCGGCCTGAGTCCGCTGGCTGTTGTAGGCGATGTTCTCCCCGGCCGCCGTCCAGTGGTAACCGGCGGCCGTGATCCTCGAGCCCAGACTCGCCTCGCCGGAAAGCTGGTGGCTGAGCTGGTTCGCCGTGGCCATGGCGAGATTGTGCGTGTGCGCCGAGGAGACCAGGTGCGAATTCATCCTGAGGGCCGGCAGGCCGTTCGCGGCCCGCTCGGAGTTGAGCTTGGCCAGCACGGCGTTCGCCCAGTCCGTACGAACCGTGTAACTGCCTGAACTGGTCGGATCGGACGGCGGCGGCGTGGTCGTCCGGGTCGGGGTCGGGCTCGGCTTCCAGGTGCTCGTCGGGCTGGGCCGCGTCGCGGTGGGCTGCCGAGTGGGCCGGCGAGTGGCCGTGACCATCGGGCGGTACGTCGCCGAGGTGGTCGCCTTCGGCGCCGTGCTCTGCCTCGCCGCCTGTTTGGTCGGCCACTTGGTGGGTTGGCGCAGCGGCGTTCGCGACGCGCTCAGGCTGGCGCTGGGCCGCGGGGTCCGGCTGCCGTACGGCACCAGCGCGGGAGCGGTCCAGCCGGAGGCCACGGCCTCGGTCGGCTGGGAGCCGTCGAGATGGCCGTCGAACAGTCCCAGTCCGGCGCAGCCACCGACTGCCGCTCCCAGCACGACGGCAGCGCTGGCCAAGGCGAGCCGCACACCCCGTGTTGCCACACTGCCTCCCCGACCCTCATCCCCTGCGCGCAATTATCACGAATCGATAACGACCCGTGATAGGGAATCACACACGGCCGGGTCGGGGCAATACCCGTCTGGATCATGGACCGACACTGTCTAGACTCGCCCCGGTGAGCGCGGCTGGGCGGGGCGTGCTGATTGCGGGCACGTCGTCGGACGCCGGCAAGTCCCTGGTCGTGACCGGGCTGTGCCGGGTGCTGGCGCGCCGGGGCGTGTCGGTGGCGCCCTTCAAGGCCCAGAACATGTCGAACAACTCGATGGTGTGCGCCGACGGCGCCGAGATCGGCCGCGCCCAGTACCTGCAGGCGCAGGCGGCCGGCGTCCAGGCCGAGTCGGCGATGAACCCGGTGCTGCTCAAGCCGGGCTCCGAACGGCGATCGTTCGTCGTGCTGCGCGGCCGGCCGTACGGGACGCTGGAGGCCGGCGACTACGCAGGCGGCCGGGCCGAGCTGGCGGCGGCCGCCTTCGCGGCGTACGAGGAGCTGGCCCGGCGGTTCGACGTGGTCATCAGCGAGGGTGCGGGCTCGCCGGCGGAGATCAACCTGCGCGCCGCCGACTACGTCAACCTCGGCCTGGCAAGGCGCTTCGGGCTGCCGGTCGTGGTGGTCGGCGACATCGACCGCGGCGGGGTGTTCGCCGCGCTCTACGGGACGGTCGGCCTGCTGGAGGACGCCGACCGGGAGCTGGTCCGGGCATTCTTGATCAACAAGTTCCGCGGCGACCGGTCGGTCCTGCAGCCGGGGCTGGACGAGCTGACAGCCCGGATAGGTGTGCCGTTCGCCGGGGTACTGCCCTGGCTGCCGGGGCTCGGCTTGGATGCCGAGGACTCGCTCTCCCTCGACGGGCGGCATGGTGCCGAGCCGGCTGGCGACGGCGCACTCCGGGTGGCGGTCGTACGGCTGCCGCGAGTCTCCAACGTCACCGACGTGGACGCCCTGGCCGCTGAGCCTGGCGTGGCCGTCCAGGTCACCGCCGACCCGGCCGTCATTCTCGCGGCGGATCTCGCTGTGCTGCCGGGCACCCGGTCGACTGTGCACGACCTCGGATGGCTGCAGCAGCGCGGGCTGGGCGCCGCACTGGCCCGACGGGCGGCCCGGGGGGGTCCCTTGCTCGGCATCTGCGGCGGCTACCAGATGCTGGCCCGATCGATCGACGACTCGGTCGAGTCTGCGTCTGGTCAGATCTCGGGCCTCGACCTGCTGCCGGTCCGGGTCAGGTTCGCGGCCGACAAGGTGCTCGGGCGGCCGACCGGGACTTGGCGCGGGCAGCCGGTCGCCGGGTACGAGATTCACCACGGAATCGCTGAGCCGACCGACGGCGCGGAGCCGTTCCTGGACGGCTGCCGGGTCGGCCAGGTCTGGGGCACGATGTGGCACGGCAGCCTGGAGAACGACGGCTTCCGGCGCGCCTGGCTGGCCGAGATCGCCGCGGCGAGTGGCTCCGCGTGGCGACCGGACCCGTCGGCCCCCGCCTTCGCCGCGAGGCGCGAGGCCATGATCGACACCTTCGCGGACGCACTGGAGCAGCACGCCGATCTTGACCTGATCCTGGACGGTCGCCGATGACCGTCCGGGTGCTGGTGATCGGCATCGGCACCGGGAACCTGGACCACCTGACCCGCGAGGCGATCGCGGCGCTGAACGAGGTCGACCTGTTCCTCGTTGCCGACAAGGGATCGGCGAAGCACGACCTGGCCGAGCTGCGGACCCGGATCTGCCAGACGTTCATCGATCATGATCACTACCGGATCGTCGAGGTGCCAGATCCGGAACGGGACCGTGCGCCGGCCGACTACGCCACCGCCGTCCGGGACTGGCATGCCGCGCGGCTGGCCTCCTACGCCGCGGTCATCCAGAACCAGCTCGGTGACTCGGGCACGGTCGGCTTCCTCGTCTGGGGTGATCCGGCGTTCTACGACAGCACGATCAAGATCGCCGAGGCGCTCGGTGATCACGGTGTGCCGGTCGAGCTGCGGGTCATCCCGGGCATCAGCAGCGTGCAGCTGCTGGCCGCGGCGCACACGATCACCCTCAACCGGATCGGCGGCTCGATCCACGTGACCACCGGACGGCGGCTGCCGGACGAGTACGACCCGTCGCTCGGCGACGTCGTGGTGATGCTCGACGGGGACCTGGCATGCGCCGGCCTGGCCGAGCGCTGGCCGGACCTGACGATCTACTGGGGAGCGCAGCTGGGGCTGCCGCAACAGACTCTGGTGGCGGGTCGGCTGGCGGACGTCCTGCCAGAGATCAGCGCGGCACGGGCCGACCTTCGCGCCCGGCACGGCTGGGTCATGGACACCTACCTGCTCCGCGCGGAATGATCGCGGAGCACGCCGACTCCGTGTCCTGGACGTAGAACCCCTCGAGATTGTCAGCAGTGACGGCGCCAACCTGCGCGCGGAGGCCCTCGGCCGAGGAGTGGTCACGGTTGTGCCGGTGACGTCGAACCTCACTCGGGTGTTGCCGTTCCAAGCCCTGCTGCCCGCCGAGACCACCGGACTCAGCCGCGGTTCCAAGGCATAGGCAGAACAGGTTCGTTCCATAGACGCTGGCCGGATCGGGCCCGTGATCGGCCGGTTGCCGGCGGATGTCTCGGCGGCCCTCGATGAGGCCCTGCGGCTGCACCTGAGCCTCTGAGCGCGGGAATGCAACCATGAGGGCATGGGTGAGCTGATCGAGCTGGGCGGGGGCGTCTCGGCGTACGTCGCGACGCCGGCAGGGGCCGTACGGGGCGGCCTTGTCGTCGTCCACGAGATCTGGGGACTGGTCGACCACATCACCGACGTCGCCGACCGGCTGGCCTCGCAGGGATATCTCGCGGTCGCGCCCGACCTGCTCAGCGGGATCGGCATCTCCCCCGAGGTCGGACAGGAGATGCAGCGGATCCGGACTCTGGGCAGTGCTGAGGAGCAGACCCGATTCCAGCCCATGCTGCGGGAGAAGATGGCGCCGATGCAGGCGCCCGAGTTTGCGCGGGGTGCCATCGCATCGCTGCGGCGCAGCGTCGACTACCTCGCCGGTCGTCCGGAAGTTGGCGATCGGATCGGCGTGATCGGGTTCTGCTTCGGCGGCAGCTACAGCTTCTCCCTCGCGGCAGCGGACGAGCGGATCCGGGCCGCGGTGCCCTTCTACGGTTCGCCACCGCGGCCGGACCAACTCGCCACGATCAACTGCCCGGTGCTCGCCTTCTACGGCGATCAGGACGCCCGGCTGACGGCCGGCCTGCCCGAGTTGAAACAGGCCATGTCGGCCGCCGGCGTGGAATTCACGGCGCAGGTCTATCCCGGCGTCGGCCACGCCTTCTTCAACGACACCAGCCCGTTCAGCTACGATGCGGCGACGGCGACCGACGCCTGGAACCGCACCCTCACCTTCCTCGACCAGACACTGCCCGCCAACTAACCCGCGGGGCCATCGGCCGCCGGCCGCGTTGGGCGGCCGGGAATGATGGTTGCGTGGACCGGTTCGAGCGGGACGGGCTGCGCTTCGGGGTGATCGACTCCGGGCCGGCCGATGGTGAGACCGTCGTCCTGCTGCACGGCTTTCCGCAACAGCCGCGCACCTTCCGGCCGCTCGCCGAACGGCTGAACGCGGCGGGCCTGCGCACCCTCGTCCCGACCCAGCGCGGTTACGTCAGGACGGCCCGGCCGAAGCAGCGCCGTGCGTACGCGATGACGGAGTTGGCGGCCGACGTGATCGCGCTGCTGGACGCGGCCGAGGTCGACAAGGCGCACCTCGTCGGCCATGACCTCGGTGGCAGCCAGGCCTGGGGCGTCGCCTCCTGGTATCCGGACCGGACGGCCTCGCTGACCGTGCTCTCGACGCCACATCCGGCGGCGATGGCCAGGGCGTTCCGGACGAGCACGCAGGCGCTCACGTCCTGGTATCTGGCCTTCTACCAGTTGCCGTTCCTGCCCGAGTCGCTGGCCGTCCTGACCCTGGGCAGGGCACTGCGAGGCACCGAGCTGCCGGTTCGCTACATCAACCTCTATCTCGACGCGATGGCCGACCGGCCGACCCTCACCGGCGGCCTCAACTGGTATCGGGGCATCCCCTACTCCGGCCGGCCGCGGGTGGGACGGATCCGAGTGCCGACCACCTACGTCTGGGGCAACCGCGACTTCGCCCTCAAGCGTCCGGCCGCCGAGCTGACCGCGAGCTACGTTCACGGGCCGTACGAGTTCCGCGAGCTCGAGAGCGGCCACTGGCTACCCGAGACGGAGCCCAACCGCACGGCCGCAGCGATCTTGGACCGGGTCGAAGCGGCACCGGCGCAGGGGTAATCGTCGCGCTCGAACCTGGACGGCCCAGCTCAGGCGTGGTCGTGGGCTTCATCGAAGGGATGGCTCGAGGCTGATCATGGAACTCGGTCGACTGCCGGCTCAGCCGGCCACATCCTCGAGGTCGCCCTCGACGTCCAGATAGACCTGGCGCATCGCGGCCATGAGCTCGTCGTCCGGATCTGCCCACAGCCCCCGATCCGCCGCCTCGTTGAGCTTCTCGATGATGCCGCGCAGCGCCCACGGGTTGGCATGCTTCATGAACTCCTGGTTTCGTCGATCAAGGACGTAGCTCTCGGCCAGCTGGGCATACATGCCGTCGGTGATCACGCCCGCGGTCGCGTCGAAGCCGTAGAGATAGTCGACGGTGGCGGCCAGCTCGAACGCGCCCTTGTAGCCGTGCCGCTGCATCGCGGAGATCCAGCGCGGGTTGACGACCCGCGCTCGGAAGACGCGTGCGGTCTCCTCGGTCAGCGAGCGGGTGCGCACGGCGTCCGGTGAGGTGGAGTCGCCGACGTACGCGCGCGGCGCGGAGCCCGTCAGCGCCCGTACGGTCGCCACCATGCCGCCGTGATATTGGAAGTAATCGTCGGAGTCGGCGATGTCGTGCTCAGCCGAGTCGACGTTCTTGGCCGCAACGGTGATCCGGCGGTAGTTGGCCTCCATGTCCTCCCGGGCGGGCACTCCGTCGAGATCGCGGCCGTACGCGAACCCGCCCCAGGTGCTGTAGACCTCGGCAAGATCGGCATCGGTGCGCCAGTTGCCGGCCTCGATCAGCGGCAGGATGCCCGCACCGTACGAGCCCGGCTTGGAGCCGAAGATCCGCCGGGACGCCCTGCGATGATCACCGTGCGCCTGAAGATCGGCGAGTGCGTGCGCCTTCGGGAAGTTGAGCTCAAGCGGCTCGTCCCGCTCGACCACGAGCCGGACGGCGTCGTCGAGCAGCGCCACCACGTGCGGGAATGCGTCCCGGAAGAAGCCCGAGATCCGTACGGTCACGTCGATCCGGGGCCGGCCGAGCTCGGCCAGGTCGACGACCTCCAGCCCCACCACCCGGCGGGAGGCCTCGTCCCAGGCGGGCACGACACCGAGCAGGGCCATGATCTCGGCGATGTCGTCACCGGAGGTCCGCATCGCCGACGTGCCCCAGACCGACAGGCCCACCGACGGCGGATAGCCGCCAGTCTCGTCCAGGTGACGGCGGAGCAGCGAGTCGGCCATCGCCTGGCCGGTCTCGTACGCGAGCCGGGACGGAATCGCCTTGGGATCGACGGAGTAGAAGTTGCGGCCGGTCGGCAGCACGTTGACCAGGCCGCGGAGCGGCGAGCCCGAGGGACCGGCCGGCACGTAGCCGCCGCCGAGCGCGTGCAGGATCGCGGTGATCTCCTCTTCTGTCCGTGCCAGCCGTGGGATCACCTCCCGACACGCGAAGCTCAGCGAGTCGATCACGCCCGGGTTGGGTTCCCCGATCATGGTCGCGACCACGCGCGGCACGGCCTCGGCCGACCAGCCGGCCGCGGCGATGCCCTCGACGAGCGATCGAGCCAGCCTCTCGACCCGGTCCACCTCGGTCAGGGGCGGCGGGGGGTCGCCCCCCCGCATGGATGCCGTCTCCTTGAGGCCGAGCGCGGCGCGGAGGCCCGGCACACCGTCGACCCGGCCGCCGAAGACCTGGCTGGACCGCAGGATGGCCAGCACGAGGTTGATCAACTCCTCGCCGGCCGGTGGCCGGCCGAGCACGTGCAGGCCGTCGCGGATCTGGACGTCCTTGATCTCGCACAGCCAGCCGTCCACGTGCATGACGAACTCGTCGAAGCCGTCGTCCTCCGGCCGTTCGCTCAGGCCGAGATCATGATCGAGTTGGGCGGCCTGTATCAGGGTCCAGATCTCGCCGCGGAGCGCCGGCGCCTTGGCCGGGTCCATCGCTCTCACCTGGGCGTACTCGTCCAGCAGCTGCTCCAGCCGGGCGATGTGACCGTACGACTCGGCGCGCGCCATCGGCGGCACCAGGTGGTCGACGATCGTGGCGTGCGCCCGCCGCTTGGCCTGGGTGCCCTCCCCCGGGTCGTTCACCAGGAACGGGTAGATCAGCGGCATCGAGCCCAGCGCCGCGTCGGTGCCGCAGGAGGCGGACATCCCGAGGTTCTTCCCCGGCAGCCACTCCAGGTTGCCGTGCTTGCCGACGTGCACGATCGCGTGCGCGCCGAACTCCCGCTCGAGCCAGCGATAGACGGCGAGGTAGTGATGCGACGGAGCAAGATCGGGATCGTGGTAGATCGCGATCGGGTTCTCACCGAAGCCGCGCGGCGGCTGGACCAGGATCACCACATTGCCGGCACGCAGCGCCGCTGCGACGATCTCGCCGCCCGGATCGGTCTGCCGGTCGACGAAGAGATCACCCGGCGCAGGCCCCCAGGCCGCAGTCACCGCAGCAACAAGATCATTCGGCAGCTCGGCCAACCAGTTCTTGTAGGTCCCGGCTGGGATGCGGACCGGCTGCCCGGCCAGCTGGCCGGCAGTGAGCCACTCCGGGTCCTGCCCACCGGCGGCGATCAGGGCGTGGATGAGGGCATTTCCGGCGGTGGTGTCCCGGTCCTCGCCGGCGACCGGCTCGATCGCGCCGGTGCCCGGGATCGCCCCCTCAGGCCCCAGGTCGTAGCCCGCCTCCCGCATGGCCCGGAGCAACCTGATCACCGAGACCGGGGTGTCCAGGCCGACCGCGTTGCCGATCCGGGAGTGCTTGGTCGGATAGGCCGACAGCACGATGGCGATCTTGCGCTGGTTCGGCGGCAGGTAGCGCAGCCGCGCATGGTTCACCGCAAGCTCGGCCACCCGCCGGCAGCGTTCACGATCGGGAACGTAGTGCGGCAGCCCGTCGGCATCGGTCTCCTTGAAGGAGAACGGCACCGTGATGAGCCGCCCGTCGAACTCCGGTACCGCGACCTGGGTCGCGACGTCCAGAGGCGTCATGCCTTCGTCGGAACTCACCCACGAGGCTCGGCCCCAGGTGAGGCACAGGCCCTGCAGGGTCGGGATGTCCAGAGCCGCCAACGCCTGCACGTCCCAGGCCTCGTCGTCGCCGCCCGCCGAGGCGGTGGCTGGTTTCGTTCCGCCCGCCGCCAGGACGGTCGTGATCAACGCGTCCAGGGTGCCGAGGTGGCTGATCAGGTCGGCAGGGGCGTCGCGGAGGGAGGTCGCGAAGATCGGCAGGCCGACACCGCCTGCTGCATCGACCGCATCGGCGAGAGCCTCGACGTAGGCGGTGTTCCCTGCTGTGTACTGAGCGCGGTAGAAGAGAATGCCAACTCGGGGCCTCGCGCCACCGTCCTCGAAAACCGTCGGCCCACTGCGGTCTTCGGCCGGTTCTTCCGCAACCTGCCGACGGCTTTCGGGGACAAGGCGGGGCAGCTCGCCCCAGCTCGGCTGCTCGATCGGCGGCTCGAAGCCCAGACCGGTGAGCAGGACGGTGTCGCAGAGGAAGGCGTGCAGCTGCCGCAGGTTCTCCGAGCCGCCATGGGCGAGGTAGCGATGCGCCTCGGCAGCGACCCCGACCGGTACGGTCGACCGCTGCATCAGCGACGCGTCCGGCAGCTGCTCACCGCCGAGGACGACCAGCGGCTTGCCGAGGCGCCGAAGCTCGTCGATCTCGCTCGCGTACGCCTGCGCCGAGCCGAGCACTCGGAGCACGACCAGGTCCGTGGCAGCCAGCCCGGCGATCAGGTCGTGGAGGCCGATCCTCGCCGGGTTGGCGTAGGCGTAGTCCGCTCCCGAGGCCCGGGCCGACAGCAGGTCGGTGTCGGAGGTGGACAGCAACCCGATCCGCGGCACTAGCGGAGCCTAACCGAGCACGAGCGGCTTCGCGGGGCTCGCGTCCCGGCGGTTGCCAGAATTGGCGGGTGACCGCCTCAGCGACGCGTACGCCCGGTCGGATCCGGCGATGGCGGCAGTACCTGGCCGACGAGCGGTCCGAGGCCGCCGGCTACCGCAGGCTCGCGGAGCGCCGGACCGGTGAGGAGCGGGAGATCCTGCTCGCGCTGGCCGACGCAGAGAAGCGGCACGAGTCCCATTGGCTGGAACTGCTCGGCGACGATGTCGGGGCGCCGCGCAGGAGCAGCCTGGGCACGAGGCTGCTGGTCTTCCTCGCCGCGCACTTCGGCAGCGTTTTCGTGCTCGCGCTGATGCAGCGCGCCGAGGGCCGCTCGCCGTACGAGACCGACGTCGACGCCACCGATCGGATGGCGGCGGACGAACGGATCCACGGCGAGGTCCTGCGCGGTCTGGCGACCCGAGGCCGGGAGCGGCTGGCGGGCACCTTCCGGGCGGCCGTGTTCGGCGCGAACGACGGGCTGGTCAGCAACCTGGCGCTGGTGCTGGGCATCGGCGCCACCGGGGTCGGCGCGAAGACGATCTTGTTCGCCGGCCTGGCTGGTCTGCTCGCCGGGGCGTTGTCCATGGGCGCGGGCGAGTACGTCTCGGTCCGCTCGCAGCGGGAGCTGCTCGCCTCGACGCAACCGGATCCGCGGTCGGAGTCGGCGCTGCCGCATCTGGATGTGGACGCCAACGAGCTCGCGCTGGTCTATCGCGCCCGCGGCATGGAAGCCGCGGAGGCCGAGGAACGCGCGCGGACCGTGCTGGCGACTCTCCACCTCGACGAGGTTGCCGCCGAGGAGGCCGGCGTCGACCCGCACGCGGCGGTCGGGTCGGCCTGGCACGCGGCCATCTCCAGCTTCGGCTTCTTCGCCTCGGGCGCACTCATCCCCGTGCTGCCGTATCTCTTCGGAGCCTCCGGGCCGACGGCCGTGCTCATCGCGTCCGCCCTGGTCGGCATCGCCCTGCTGGGCACGGGCGCGCTCGTCGGCCTGCTGTCCGGCGCGTCGCCGCTTCAGCGAGCGCTGCGCCAGCTGGCCATCGGCTTCGGCGCCGCCGCCGCGACCTACCTGCTCGGCCGGCTCTTCGGTGCCTGATTGCGACCGCGTCGCGGGATCGCGCTCTTGGGCCCGCCTTGTTCGTCGTCGCTCGCGAAGGAAAGAACGCCTCCGCTCTCTCCCTCCTCACTGCGGCGGCGCGATCCGGGCAACCATCAGGTGAATGCTGTTTCAGCGATCCGTCAGCGCGGCGCGCGCCAGGTCCTCTTCCGCCCGCAGGCGATCGACGATGCCGTCGACATCGCCGTCGAGTGACAGGCCGGGGAGCCAGGCGCGGAAGCGGGCGCCGCACTCGACCAGACCCGGCAGCAGGCTGGCCGTCTCGACCCTGATGTCCGGCACCTGGTCGCCGGAGATCCGGGTCGTCGCCCCCTCGCGATCAAGCCGGAGGAGGCCGTACGTGTCGGTGTAGTTCACCGAGACGTGCTCGCTCTCGCGCAACTCGACCACGGCCCGGAAGCAGAGATTCATCACCAGCGGCACCAGCTCGTCCTCCGGCTGGACCACCGGCGACTTGCCTGAGCGGATGCGCACCTGACCACGCACCCGCCGGTAGGTCGGCACCGGCAGCGTCAGGTCGGCCGCCTCCGGCTCGTCGACGAACACCCCGGAGCTGGTCTCGACGGTGAACCGCACCCGGACCTCAGGGAAGCCGGTTGAGGAAGAAGCCAATGCCCCACAGCTCCTCTCGGCTGAAGTTGATCACGTTCGTGCCGGGCGTCTCGAGCGGGAAGAACTGGACGATCTCGAAGTCGTCGCGCACGATCTGGACGGTCAGGCCGTCCAGTGGCCCGCCCTCGATCGTGTAGACCCGTACCTCGTTGTACGGGAACTTGTCGTAGGCCCGGCGCATCTGACTCAGCACCCTGGCGATGCCGTCCTGCATGTCCGCTGCCGTCGTGCCCGGTGGGAAGAACGTGTTGTCGCGCGCGATCTGGTGGAAGTCGAAGCCTTCCCAGGTGTGTCGCTCAATGAAGTGCGGCATGTTGGCCGTGTTGGCGTACGGCGCGAACCTCCCATCGAGAACCACCCCGCCCGGCGGAACCCGCGCGCCCGGGAACTGGTCGAGCGCGCCCTCCAGCTTGTTCAGCACGTTCAGGTCCCGGTTGGCCGCCTCCAGCAGCGGCCGGACCCGGGCCGGGTTGTTGTTGACCCGACCCAGCAGCCGCTGGACCAGATTGCCGTCGTCGGCCGCCAGCGCGATCAGATCCGCCAGCAGGGCCTCGGAAACTCCGGTCGCGGCGCTGATCCGGGTCAGCCGGAAGGCTGCCAGCTCCGTGTTGAGCACGTCCGCCGCGTTGAACGCGTCGAGCTCGGCCGCCGCATCGCCGGCGGTGACCGCCGCCTGCTCTTCCCGCGCGATCGTCTGCAGCCGGGTGCGGAACGCCTGCGCCTCGTCCGACACCTGCTGCAGCTCGGTCTGGAAGCGAGCGGCGATCGACTGGCACGGCGAGTGGCAGATGACGAGCCGGCCGTCATCGAGCAGCTTCAGCCGCCCACCGCCGGGCAGGTTCTTCGCCATCCGTACGCCGCCGGCGATCTCGTCCGCGGTCAGCTTGGACGGCGACCGCGGCGGCTTGGTCTTCGCCTTCGGCCCCCCACCCGCCGGCTCCACGTCCTTGGCGCCCCCCTTCGTGGTGGCCGTCGGCTCGTCGATCTTGGTGCCGGGTGCGCCGCCGCCCTCGGACTCCTTGATCGCGATCTTGGCGGCCTCCCGCGGGGTGAGCGACGGGGCCTCGGCCAGCAGTCGGGTGACCCGCGCCTCCAGCTGGGCGAGGGTCGCACTCAGCCCGAAGTAGTCCATGAGGATCCGCAGCGGCGCCGTCATCAGCGCGCTGGTCAGGTGCACGCTGCTCTTCTGGAGTGCGATCACGCTCTTGGCAGTCGACCCGTCCACGAACGCGCTGCCGAGGTCGTACAGGGCCTTGGCCAGGTCGATGCCCATGTCCACGGCGAGGTAGGCGTCGACGATGATGTCGACGATCGGGATCGCCTGCAGGCCCATGAAGATCAACAGCTTCTCCATGATCTCGCCGATGTTGTCCTCGATCACGTGCACCATCAGCAGGAGCGTGTCGGCCAGGTAGTCCCGGTCGATCATCAGCAGGAACGAGTGCTTCAGGGTCTCGACCGTCCCCCAGCCGGCGACGATCTTGTCCGCCTCGGCGAGCTTGGTCTTGAACAGGGCGGCCGACTCCTGCCACAGCTCGCCGGACTTGTGCAGCCCCGACGCCACGCCGATCAGGGTGGTCAGCATGGCCAGCTCGTGCAGCTTGGCCACGTCTGCGTCGAGCTGGCGGAACTGGTCCTCGCCCGGCGGCATGCTGCCGCGCAGCAGTTCGCTCATCCGGCCCTTCGCCCCGGTGATCTGGGCCAGCTCAGCCGGATCCACGATCTCCTCCGCGTTGCGTACGGAGTTGACCAGGGCCTTGAGGATCTGCTTCCACCAGCGGGCGACCTCCGCTCGGACCGCCGTGCCGCGGTAGGACAGCGCGGCCAGCGCGAAATCGCGAACGACCTCGCCCTCGGGCAGCTTCGCGTGCTCCGGCTTGAGCTCGAAGTTCTTCGCGGCGTTCACCTCGGCCAGGCTGAGCGGCAGGCCGTACTCCGCCACCTGCTTGGGAACCCGCTCGCCGACCTGGTTGAGGTTCTCCCAGGAACGCTGCTTCTCGCTCGCCAGCGACGCGTCGTCCGCAGCGATGTCGAGGGTCTTGGCCAGGATGTCGGCCCAGCTCGAGGGGAATGCCTGTGGATGCTGCACCATCGCCTGCTGGGCGTCCTTGCCGAGCTTGGCGAGGGTCGCATCCTCCTTCTCCGCCGCCTTGTCGCACGCTTCGAGGTGCACCCGCACCGCATCCCGGGTCTCGAGCTTGGCGGGCATCGTGAACTGGAACAACAGCAGGGTTCGCTCGACTCGGGCGGCCTCCAGCGGGTCGTCCTCCTCGGCGCCCTCGATCTGGCGCGAGAGGATCTCGAACTTCTCCTGGATGGCCGCGTCAACTTCCTCGTTCGCCGGCGCCTTCGCAGGGGCAGGATCCCGCTGGAGCGCGGGAGCGGCCGGCTGGTCGGGTGCGTCCTGATCCCGGTCCTGGATCAGCCGGCTCACCGCCGCGTTTCCGGCGGTGATCTGCAGGTCGCGAATGGTCAGCGGTCCGCCCTCGAGAAACCGCGGGTCGCCACGCCTGCTCGGCGGCCGGCGGTTGGCCGACTTGCCGCCGAGGCCCCGACGCGGCCTTCGCTGGGGCGTGCCGCCCGCGTGGATGCCCGCCACACCCACAGTGCAGCACCGGCCGCGCCACAGAGCCCCAACTCCGCGGGAACTCGTTCGGATAGTCTCGGCTGCCCCTTCGGGCAAGGCCGGCCCTACCATGACCCGGTGACCGCCGACCTGCGACCGACGCTGGACCATGACCGCGGGGGGCGCGGGGGGTGTCCCCCCGGGAATGGGCACTGTCCCGGGGGGCGCGGGGGGTGTCCCCCCGGGAATGGGCACTGCTCCGGGGGGCGCGGGGGGTGTCCCCCCGGGAATGGGCACTGCTCCGGGGGGCGCGGGGGGTGTCCCCCCGGGAATGGGCATTGTCCCGGGGTTCTGCGGCCGCACCGGGCCGAGGACGGGTTGGTCGTGCGGGTTCGCATCCCGGGCGGCCGCCTCGCCGCCGATGTGCTCCTCGCCCTGAACCGTCTCGGCGGCACGGTGCAGCTGACCTCCCGGGGAAATCTGCAGCTGCGTGGTGTGGACGAGTCGCGTCTGGACCGGCTGACCGAGCAGGTCGTCTCGCTCGGGCTGCTGCCGTCGGCGAGTCATGAGCTGGTACGCAACGTGGTGGCGTCTCCGTTGACCGGGCTGACCGGCGAGCGGCCCGACCTGCGGGCGTTGATCGGCGAGCTCGACGCCGCCATCTGCGGGGCGCCAGCACTGGCCGATCTGCCGGCGCGTTTCTTGTTCGCGATCGACGACGGCGCACGCGACGTCTGGTCCCTCGACTTCGACCTCGGCTATCTCGCGCTGACGGAGTCTCAGGGCGTGATTGCCCTCGGGTCGCGCGACGGCGACGCCAGGCGTGGCCAGCTCGTCGCCCGGCAGCAGGCCGTCGCCGAGATGGTGCTGATCGCCGCGGACTTCGTGCGAGCTCGGCAGGCTGCGACGGCCGAACCTCGGGTTGGCCATCGACCGGCCGTTGGCCGGCGGGTCTGGGACCTGGACGGTTTTCAGCCCGAGTCCAGCGCGTGGGGTGCCGTCGTGCCGCCGCCCGCGGCGGGCCCGCGCACCCGGCTCGGCGTCGTCGGGTCGGCGGTGTGCGCGGGCGTACCGCTCGGCTTCCTCACCGCCGACCAGGCAGAGGCGATCGCCGTCGCCGCGGCGGGCGGTGTCGTCGTCGTGACACCGTGGCGCAGCGTGGTCATCCCAGGGGCTGCCCGATCGCCACACCTGCTCCGATCGTCGGGTCTGGTGCTCGAACCGGACAGCCCGTGGTCCATGATCACCGCCTGCGTCGGCTCGCCCGGCTGTGCGAAATCCGGAATCGACACGCGGGCGGTGGCGATCGAGGTCGCGCGCCACCGGCCGGCCCGCCCGATGCATGTCAGCGGCTGCGAGCGGCGATGTGGCGCTCCGTCCGTCCCGCACGACGAGCTGGTGGGCAGCCGGTGATCGTCCCACCCACGCGCCGCTACGAGTACGAGGCGGATGCCGGGGAGATCTACCGCCGGTCCTTCGCAATCATTCGGGCCGAGGCGGACCTGGGCCGGCTGCCGCGAGGCGCCGGGGCTCTGGCCGTACGGCTGGTCCATGCGAGTGGCGACACCGAGCTGCCCGGTTTGCTGGAGGTCTCGGATGATCTTGTGCCCAAGGCGAGAGGCGCGCTCGCGGCGGGTGCCGCGATCTTCGCCGACTCGGAGATGGTCGCCTCCGGCGTCACGCGCTCTCGACTGCCGGCGGACAATCCCGTACGCTGCCTGCTCCGCGATCCCCGCACGCCGGACCTGGCCCGGGCGTGGGTCACGACGCGGGCGGCGGCGGCGGTGTCTCTCTGGGGAGACGAGCTGGAGGGTGCTGTCGTGGCGATCGGCAACGCACCGACCGCGCTGTTCCACCTGCTCGAGACGATCGCGGACGGCGGTCCGCGGCCGGCGGCGATCCTCGGCATGCCGGTCGGTTTCGTCGGCTCGGCGGAGTCAAAGGAGGCACTGGCCGCCAACCCGTGGGGAATTCCGTACGCGATCGTCCGCGGCCGTCGCGGCGGGTCGGCGCTCGCGGCCGCCGCGGTGAATGCCATCGCTCGGGAGTCGGAGCTGTGACCGGGCGGTTGTACGGCGTCGGGGTCGGGCCCGGCGACCCGGAGTTGATCACGGTCAAGGCGGCCCGATTGATCAGCACCGCCGACGTGGTGGCCTATCATTCCGGCACCGCCGGTCGTTCCATCGCCCGCTCGATCGTTGCGCACCTGATTTCCGACGAGACAGTCGAGGAGTTGCTGATCTACCCGGTCACGACCGGCGGCACCGAGCATCCGCTGGGCTATCCCGGCGCGATCGCCGACTTCTACGACGAGTCGGCCGAGCGGCTCGGCAAGCATCTGGACGCCGGCCGTACGGTCGTCGTGCTGGCCGAGGGCGATCCGCTCTTCTACAGCTCGTACTCCTACCTGCACGACCGGCTGGCCGACCGCTTCCCCTGCGAGGTGGTGCCCGGTGTCACGTCGATGACAGCGTCAGCCGCCGCTCTCGGGCTGCCGCTGGCCAGGCACGACCAGATCCTCACCGTGCTGCCGGGCACGCTGACCGTACCGGAGCTGGCCCGGCGGTTGGCCGGCACCGACGCCGCAGTGATCATGAAGTTGGGTCGCACGTTCGCCGGCGTCCGGGAGGCGCTCCGCCAGGCCGGGCGGCTGGCGTCCGCCCGCTACGTCGAACGGGCGAGCACCGGTGCGGAGCGCGGCTCTCCGGTCAGCGAGGTCGACCCCGCCTCGGTGCCGTACTTCTCCATGATCATCGTGCCGGCCGCTTCTCAACCCCTCGGCGAAGCCGTCGGCAGACTGACCGAATCCGCCACTGTTTCTGCAACCCGCCGACAGTTCTCGGCACGGCCGCAGTTGCTGGTCCTGGGCCTGGGTCCGGGGCCGGCCGACTGGCTGACGCCGGAGGTGTCCGCGGCGCTGGCGGAAGTCGATCACGTCGTCGGCTACGGGCCGTACGTGGATCGGGTGCCGCAGCGACAGGGTCTGCGGCGGCACGCATCCGGGAACACGGTGGAGCTCGACCGGGCGCGGCTGGCGCTCGATCTTGCCGCGGCCGGTGAGCGGGTGGCCGTGGTCTCCGGCGGCGACGCAGGCATCTTCGGCATGGCGGCGGCGGTGTTCGAGGCGGCCGCCGCCGGCTCGTACGAGGTCAAGATCACCGTGCTCCCCGGCGTCACAGCTGCCCAGGCGGTCGCGGCCCGGGCCGGCGCCCCGCTCGGCGGCGACTACGCGGTCGTGTCCCTGTCGGACCGGCTGAAACCGTGGCCGGTGATAGAGCACCGGCTGCGCGCCCTGACCAGCGCCGACCTGGCGATCGCTCTCTACAACCCCGCCTCCCGCAGCCGGCGCGACCAGATCGCGGAGGCCCGCCGCGTCCTGCTCGACGTCCGCGACCCGAGCACGCCGGTCGTCGTCGGGCGGGACGTGGGCCGGGCGGGCGAGTCGATCCTGATCACCACGCTGGCAGAGCTGGATCCGGCCACCATCGACATGAGCTGCCTGCTGATCGTCGGCTCCAGCCGGACCCGGATCGACAACGGCTCGGTATGGACACCGCGCAGCTGCGTCTGATTGCGCCCTTCCGGCGCGCGGATCGCGCTCTGACCCGGCTACTGCGTCGTCGTTCGCCAACTGCGCCGGCTGAGCAGCCAGAATGCTCGCCATGGCCGCGGCGCGCGTCACTCTCTCCTCCAGCACGCCGGCGCGCGATCCGTTCAGACTGAGATCAGCGGCGCCGCTTGCTGTAGAGGTGCGACTCCACGAAGTCCTCGGCCCGCAGCACCTCGCCAACCATGATCACCGCCGCCTGCCGCAGCCCCGCCGCCTCGACCTGGTCGGCGATGTCGGCAAGCGTGCCACGCAGGATCACCTCGTCCGGCTGGGTGGCCCGGGAGACGACCGCGACCGGGCAGTCCGGCCCGTACTCGCCGATCAGCTCGGCGCACAGCCGGCGGGCGTGCCGAATGGCCAGGTGCAGCACGACCGTGGCGTGGGCCTTCGCGAGCTCGGCCAGCGACTCCGAGGGCGGCATCGCCGTCGAGTCGGCATGCGTCCGAGTCAAGATCACGGTCTGGGCAAGTTCCGGCACGGTCAGCTCCTTGCCGAGCAGCGCAGCCGCCGCCGCGTACGCGGGCACCCCGGGCGTGACGTCCCACGGCACGCCCAGCCGGTCCAGCCGCCGGGTCTGCTCGGCGACCGCTGAGTAGATCGACGGATCCCCGGAGCAGAGTCGAGCCACGTCCTTGCCGGCGGCGTGCGCGGCGGCCAGGTGGTCGATGATCTGGTCGAGATCGAGATGCTGGCTGTCGATCAAGGTCGCACCCGGCGGACAGTGGGCGACGACGTCCTCGCCGACGTAGGTCCCGGCGTAGACGCACACCGGCGAACTCTCCAGCAGCCGTACGGCCCGCAGCGTCAACAGGTCACCAGCCCCGGGACCGGCGCCGATGAAGTGAACCGTCACGGCGCCGAGAGGTCGCCGGCCGCAGGCTCGGACGCATCCGGCCCCGGTTCGGACGCCCGTCGGCCGGGGAGAGCGTGCAAGGGCTTGTGCACCGACCACTGGACCACCGCGCGCGCCGGCTTCCAGCCGTCGTAGCCGCCGATCGGCGTCATGGTCTCGACCGCGATCCGCTTCAGCTCCCCGCCGAGCCGGCGCCAGCCGGCGACCATGATCGACTCGGTCTGCTGTGTCACCGCGTGCACGACCAGACGGCCGCACGGGCGCAACACCTCCCAGCAAAGGTCGATCATGGTTGCGGTCGCGCCACCACCGACGAAGATTGCGTCGGGCGACGGGAGTCCGGCCAGTGCTTCCGACGCCTCGGCCGCGACCACCTCGAGGTCGGGCACGCCGAGCTTCGCGGCGTTGAGCGCGATGCGCTTGGCACGCGCCTCGTCGCGCTCGATCGCGATCGCCCGGCAGCTCGGATGCGTACGGCACCACTCGATGCCGATGGAGCCGGCACCAGCACCGACGTCCCACAGCAGCTGACCTGGCACGGGCGCGAGATGGGCGATCGCTGAGGCCCGCACGTCCCGCTTGGTCAGCTGCCCGTCATGATCGAATACCTCGTCGGCGAGTCCCGGTGCGACGGTCCAGGTCGGGGCCGCCCGATCCGGAACGCAGCTCACGCAGACGACGTTCAGGCTCGGCAGCTCGATCTGAACCGGGGGGGGTGGGGGGCTGTCCCCCCCGGGTCGGCGCAGGTCCGGGTCGTCCCAGCGGCCCTCCCCCGGCGCACCAAGATCAGCGAGCACAGTCAGCTGGCTGGATCCGAAGCCGGCGTCGACGAGCGCCGCACGGACCAGGGCGGGCGTCGTTCCGTCCCGGGACAAGATCAGCAGCCGCCGACCCGGCGCGAGATGTCGCCGGATGCCGTCCACGTCGTCGGTGGTGACCCGGATCACCTCGTACGTGCCGAACGCCCAGCCCATCCGAGCCGCCGCCAGGGCGACGGACGACACGGCGGGACGCACCCTGACCTGCTCCGGCCCGAACAGCTCGACCAGCGTCGAGCCGACACCGAACATCAGTGGGTCGCCGCTGGCCAGTACGACGATCCGGCGAGCGCCGTGGTCGGCCACCAGCTCCGGCAGGGCCGATCGGAGGTCGGCCGGCCAGGGATTCCGGGCCTGATTCGGGACGGGAGGAAGGAGATCGAGGTGCCGGCGCCCTCCCAGCACGACCTCGGCCTGCAGCAGCAGGCGGCGTTCGGCCGGACCGAGAGACTCCCAGCCTCCAGCGCCGATCCCGACCACCTCGATCACCTGAGCACGATAGCTGCTGTGACATCATCGACGCGGTGCGAGGACGGAATCCGGGGTGTGGACAGGCGCAGGGAGCGTCGCCACGAGGGTTGAGGCTGGCTGCATGACCGGTAAGAACGCAGCAACGTTCCCGTTCTCGGCCGTCGTCGGCGCCGACGACATGGCGCTCGCCCTCATCCTCACCACCGTCGCCCCGGAGATCGGTGGGGTCCTCGTCCGGGGAGAGAAGGGCACCGCGAAGACGACCATGGTCCGCGCGCTCGCGGGGGTTCTGCCCCCGATCCGAGTCGTCGCCGGCTGCCGTTTCAGCTGCGACCCGCTGGACCCGGACCCGAACTGCCCGGACGGCCCGCACGCGGAGCAGTACTCCTCCCGCGGCCTGCCCACCGGCACCGGTGACGTCGCCAGGCCGGCCCGGCTGGTCGAGCTGCCCGTCGGGGCGAGTGAGGACAGGGTGATCGGCTCACTCGACCTGCATCACGCCCTCGGCTCCGGCGAGGTGCGGTTCCAGCCGGGGCTGCTCGCTGATGCGCACCGCGGCATCCTCTACGTGGACGAGGTCAACCTGCTCCATGATCATCTCGTGGACCTGCTGCTCGACGCCGCGGCGACCGGCCGCTCAACGGTGGAACGCGAGGGCGTCTCTGTCGCCCACGCGTCCCGGATCGTGCTGGTCGGAACCATGAACCCGGAGGAGGGCGAGCTTCGCCCGCAACTGCTCGACCGGTTCGGGATGACCGTCGAGATCGCCTCGCCGCGCGACGCCGAGCTTCGGGCGGAGGTCGTACGCCGGCGGATGGCCTTCGACCGCAACCCGGCCGCGTTCGTCCGCTCGTACGCGCCCCAGGAGGCCGAGCTAAGGGATCGGATCATCGCCGCCCGGTCCCTGGTCGGCTCGGTCAAGATCACCGACCAGCAGTTGATCTTGATCGCGGAGGTGTGCGCCGGCTTCGAGGTGGACGGCATGCGCGCCGACATCGTGACCGCGCGGGCGGCTGCGGCCAACGCCGCCTGGCACGGCCGGCTGGCGGTCCGCCGGGAGGACATCCGGGCGGCGGCGCGCCTTGCCCTGCCGCACCGGCGGCGTCGCAGGCCGTTCGACGCGCCAGGCCTGGACGAGGAGCTGCTTGATCAGCTGTTGGGCGAGGACGAGGATCCCGGCGCGGGCGGCGACCCAGCCCAGCCGCCGAGCCCGCCTGATTCCGGCGACGATCGCGGCGACCTCCCGCCAGAGCGAGAGCCCGAGGTCGACGGATCGGAGTCCGAGGGCCCGGCGCGGCCCGAGCTTCACCTGCCGGGCGCCGATGCGCACATCGATCACAGCCACCAGTCCGGGCCGGCGACTTCCCTGGTCCGGATCGCACCGGCCGGTCAGACGTTCCGGACGATGCTCTTCACGGCGGCCGGTGTTGGGCGTGGGGAGGCAGGCAGGCGGAGCCGAGCGCTGACCAGCACGGGCCGTACGGTCGGCGCGACGGCGAACGTCCGTGAACGCACCAGGCTGCACCTCCCGGCCACTCTGCGGGCGGCCGCGCCCCACCAGCAGGCGCGCGGTCGACGGCGTGCCGAACGCGTCCGATTCGCCAGTCACGACCTGCGGCTGGCCGTCACCGAGGGCCGCGAGTCCAACCTCGTCCTGCTCGTGGTCGACGCGTCCGGTTCGATGGCCGCGCGGCGCCGGATGGAGGCGGTCAAGGCCGCCGCCCTCTCGCTGCTGCTCGACGCCTACCAGCGGCGGGACAAGGTCGGACTGATCACCTTCCGCGGCTCGGAGGCGACACTGGCACTGCCGCCGACATCGTCGATCGAGGTCGCGGCCCGGCGGCTGACCGACCTGCCGAGCGGCGGCCGTACGCCGCTCGCGGAGGGTCTGCTCTGCGCCGCCGAGACGTTGCGGATCGAGCGCATCCGCGACCCGCGCCGTCGGCCGCTGCTCGTGCTGGTCACCGACGGCAGAGCCACCTCCGGGCCGGACGCGGTCGCACGATCACGGCTGGCGGCCGATCAGCTGCGCCGGTCCGGCCTCTCGTCGCTGGTGGTCGACTGCGAGACCGGCCGCTTCAGCCTCGGCCTGGCGGCCCGGCTCAGCGACGACCTCGGCGCGGAGCACGTACGGATCGGTGACCTGGCCGCGGACCAGCTGGTCCGCACGATTCAGGCCCAGCGTGACTTCGGAGGGGTCGTCCCCCCGAATGGACGCGACGCCGAGCTGGGGAAGCGGCAGCTTCCCCAGAAGCCTGGCCCTCCAACGCGGTCGGCGCCGCAGCGGGGGGTCCGGGGGGTCGTCCCCCCGGATCGATACGGCGCAGCCTGATGCCAGAGGGCAAACCCGACCAGGTCCCGAGCGACGGACTGACCACGCGGCAGCGCCGGGATCAGCCGCTGCTCGTCGTGCACACCGGCGACGGCAAGGGCAAGTCGACCGCCGCGTTCGGGCTCGCCCTCCGCGGCTGGAACCAGGGCTGGTCGATCGGGGTCTTCCAGTTCGTCAAGTCGGCGAAGTGGAGGATCGGCGAGCAGGAGGCGCTGCGCGCGCTGGCCGAGGTGCACGAGCGGACCGGCGCCGGCGGCCCGGTCGAGTGGCACAAGATGGGGTCCGGCTGGTCCTGGTCGCGCAAGGCCGGCACCGACGACGATCACGCCGCGGCCGCGCTGGAGGGCTGGCTGGAGATCAAGCGCCGGCTCGCCGCCGAAACCCACCGTCTGTACGTCCTCGACGAGTTCACCTATCCGATCAACTGGGGCTGGCTCGACATCGAAGACGTGGTGAGCACGCTCGTCTCGCGGCCGGGCCGGCAGCACGTGATCATCACCGGCCGCCGCGCCGACCCCCGGCTGCTGGAGGCGGCCTCACTAGTCACGGAGATGACCAAGATCAAGCATCCGTTCGACTCGGGCCAGAAGGGTCAGCGAGGCATCGAGTGGTAGGTGCGCTCCCGAGGCTGGTGATCACCGCGCCGGGTTCCGGGCACGGCAAGACCACCGTGGCGACCGGCCTGATGGGTGCGTTGCGCGCGGCCGGTCACCGGGTCGCCGGATTCAAGATCGGACCGGACTACATCGATCCGGGCTATCACGCCCTCGCCACCGGCCGGCCGGGACGAAACCTCGACCCGCATCTGTGCTCACCCGATCAGCTCGTGCCCCTGCTGCTGCACGGCGCCGCCACCCCGGAGCCTGCCGAGATCGCGATCGTCGAGGGCGTGATGGGCCTCTTCGACGGGCAGATCGGCGGGAACGGCTTCGCCTCGACGGCTCACGTTGCGGCGCTGATCGACGCGCCCATGATCGTGGTGCTGGACGTCTCGCACACCTCCCGCACAGCGGCCGCCATCGTGCAGGGTCTCGCCACGTTCGAGGACGGCGTCGAGGTGGGCGGGGTGATCCTGAACAAGGCGGGATCCAGCCGGCACGCCGACGAGGTCGTACGGGCGATGGAGGCAGCCGGCTTCGCCGTCCTCGGCGTGTTGCCCCGGAACGCCGGCATCGAGGCGCCCGCCCGGCACCTCGGGCTCGTTCCGGCCGCCGAGCGAGCGGACGCGGTCGCCGCGGTCGAGCGGCTCGCATACCAGGTCGCGGCCCATGTGTCGCTGGCGGAGATCACGGCGCTGGCAAGGAGTGCGGCACCGCTGACAGGAGCTCCGTGGAACCCGAGAACTCTGGTTCGTCAGCCCGTCAGCCCGATCGGCGGAGCACCGGTCGTCGCGATCGCGGGCGGCCGGGCGTTCACCTTCCGTTACGCAGAGACAGACGAGCTGCTGCGCGCCGCCGGCTGCCAGCCGGTGAGCTTCGACCCGCTCACCGACACCGCGCTGCCGGCCGGCACCGCCGGCCTCTACCTGGGCGGTGGATTCCCCGAGATGCACGCCGCCGAGCTGTCCGGCAACGAGCCACTGCGATCGGCGATCCGTACGGCCGTGGCCGGCGGCATGCCGACCGTCGCGGAGTGCGCAGGGCTGCTCTACCTGTGCCGCACGGTCGACGGCGCGCCGATGGTCGGCGCGATCGACGCCGACGCGACGCTGACCGACCGGCTGACGTTGAGCTACCGGACGGCGGTCGCCGACCATGATCACCTGTTGTCGCCCGAGGGCCGGCGGGTGAGCGGGCACGAGTTCCACCACACTGTGGTCGAGCCGGGTGCCGGTGCCTCGGCCGGCTGGCTGGTGGAGGGCGAGCCAGCCGGCTACTCCGCGGATCCCGCCGGGCTGGGAAGGCCGACGCTGCACGCGAGCTACCTGCACGTGCACTGGGCCGGCCATCCGGAGCTCGCGCAACGGTTCGCCGACGCCGTTCATGAGCACGCGGGGAGCCGCCGCCCGGCAACCGCGTCGACCGTCGCGCGGCAGGCGATCGCCCTGCAGGCGGCCCAACCCCTCGGCGCGCGCGACGCGACCAACGACCTGCACCACCACGGCGACGACGAGCTGGCCGACGGCCTGCTGGACCTCGCGGTCAACGTACGGCTGCAACGGCCGCCCGAGTGGCTCCAGGCAGTGATCAACAGCACGACCGACCGGCTGGCCGCCTATCCGCGGGTCCGGGACGCCACCGCGGCGATCGCCGCCGCCCACGGAGTTGCCGCCGAGCAGGTGCTGCCGACCGCCGGCGGCGCCGAGGCCTTCACCCTGATCGCGCGGGCTCGTCCATGGCGTGCACCGGTCGTCGTGCACCCGCAGTTCACCGAGCCCGAGGCCGCGCTCCGGGCAGCGGGGCACGATCCGGCGCGGGTCGTTCTGCGAGCCGACGACGGCTTCCGGCTCGAAACCACGCTCGTCCCCGACCGGGCCGACCTGGTGATGATCGGCAACCCGACGAACCCGACCAGCGTGCTGCACGCTCGGACCACCATCCGGGCTCTGCTCCGCCGCGGCCGGCTGGTCGTCGTCGACGAGGCGTTCATGGACGCCGTGTCCGGTGAGACCGAGTCGATGATCACGACTGAGATGTCCGGCCTCATGGTGACCCGATCCCTGACCAAGACCTGGGGCCTCGCCGGCCTGCGAGTCGGCTATGCGGTGGGCGACCAGACGATGATTCGGGACATGCGCGCTCAACAGGTCCAGTGGTCGGTGTCGACGCCCGCGCTCGCCGCAATCGAGTCCTGCCTGTCGGCGCCGGCACGGGACGAGGCAGCCGTGGCCGCGTTGGAGATCGCCGAGAATCGCACAACGTTGGTCGAGCATCTCGACCAGCTCGGCCTGCGGTCCGTCGGGTCGCCGGCGGCACCGTTCATCCTGGTGGACACGGCAGGGTTGCGGGGAGCGCATGAGCCGGGCTGGGTGCGCCTGGCCTTGCGCGAGCGCGGCATCGCCGTACGGCGCGGCGACACGTTCCCCGGCCTGGGTCCGGACTGGATCCGGATCGCCGTCCGCGATGCCGACACGAGCCGCCGGCTCGCGGATGCGCTCGCCTCGCTGGCTCAGCCGGTCGGCACACGGGCCGACCACGATGTCCTCCGGAGTTCGAGATGAGCATCCCGTCCGGCCTGGACCTGGCCGGGCGGCGGGTCCTCGTCTGCGGCGCGGGGCCGGCCGCGCTGGCGCCCGTACGGGTGCTGCTCGAGGCCGGTGCCGAGGTGACCATCGTCGGCACCGACCCCGCGAACAGCATTCGCGATCTCGCCGATCGCACGCTGGTCACGCTGACCGAGCGCGAGCTCCAGCCCGATGATCTTGCCGAGGTCGCACTCGTCGTGCCCGCCTCGGGTGAGTCCGGCGCCGATCAACGGACTCTCGAGCTTGCCAGGCTCGGCGGCAGACTGGCCGTGCAGCCGTCACTCCCGGCCGACCAGCCGAGAGTCACCTCGGGTTCGGTGATTCTGGTCGGTGGCGGTCCCGGTGATCCCGGATTGATCACCGTCGCCGGACTGGACGCCATCCGGACGGCCGACGTGATCGTCTGCGACCGGCTGGCGCCGCACTCGGCGCTTCAGGCCGCCAAGCCCGGGGCGGAGATCGTCGACGTGGCCAAGATCCCGAAAGGCGCCGCGACCTCCCAGCAGCGGATCAACGCCCTGCTGGTCGACCGCGCACAGGCCGGGCGCACCGTGGTCCGGTTCAAGGGCGGCGACAACTTCGTCTTCGGCCGGGGCGGGGAGGAGTGGCAGGCCTGCGCCGAGGCCGGCATCCCTGTCACCGTCATCCCGGGCGTCTCGGCTGCGACCGCAGCGCCCGCGCTGGCCGGTGTCCCGCTGACCCACCGCCATCTGACCCAGGGCTTCACCGTTGTCTCCGGCCACGTCCCGCCAGGCGATCCCGACTCGACCCTCGACTGGCCGGCCCTCGCCCGTGCCAACACCACGCTGGTGATCATGATGGGGGTTGCGACCCTCGCCGCTATCACCGCCGAGCTGATCAAGGACGGCTTGTCCCCGAACACGCCGGCCATGACGGTGGCGGACGCCGGCCTGCCCAGCCAGAAGGCGATCTTCGCCAACGTTGCCGACATCGCCGCGGTGACGAGGGAGGCGGGCATCCGGCCGCCGGCGATCACGGTGATCGGCTCGGTCGTCAACTGGCGGAGCTGACCCGCCGGTCCAGCGCCTGCAGCCGCCAGCCGACCGGCGCCCGGGAGAGCAGCACCCGCCCGAGCGGGCCGACGTCAACCCGGAAGATCGACTCGGCCGGAACGCTCAAGGCATGCACGGCGATGGCGCGAGCCACCAGCGGGCTGACCACGGCGACGCTCAGCCCGTCCGGCCAGGCGTACGCGTCGACCACGCCGCCCACCCTGCCGATCACATGCAGCAGGCTCTCACCGCCGTGCGGCGCCGCAGCCGGATCGGCCAGCCACTCGGCCAGGCCCGCGGAATCGGCCGCCCGCACCTCGGCGAGCGTGCGGCCGGACCAGGAGCCGAAGTCAACACCGCGAAGGGCGGCGAGCGGCTGCGGGTCACCGCCCAGCTGTCCCGCGGTCACGACGCAGGCGGGTTCCGGAGCGCTGACCCAGCAGGCAACCCGCTCCCTGATCTGCTTGACGGCCTTCGGCCGGATGATCTCGTCGGCACCGCCGAAGACTGCCTTGGATGTGCTCGGGGTCGGGGCGTGGGCGACCACAGCGAGCCGTACGGGCACGGGCTCAGTCCCGGCCGTGCGCCCGCTGCTGGTCGCCAACTCCATAGCCGGGACCATACCCATCGATCGCGGCAGCAGCGCGAGCCCGTCCCAGGAGGGCGCACGGGACACGGATCGAGACCTCGCCGCCCCGCCTTGCTGGCCGCAGTGCCGGGCGATATGGTGCGTTGGTTCGTGGAGGCAATGGAAGTCGGTGGGAGCCCGACACGGTCGCGCCACTGTGTGAGCTGCGGGGGACCCAGCTCGAGTCAGACCCCTCCTCCGTCGAGCTCCGTTCGCACGGGTCGCCGAGCCCTAGGAGGATCATGTCCCACTCGCCAGCCGAAGCCGCCGTCCAGCCCGAGACCGCAGCGGCCCTGCCTCCGTTTTCACTCAGAGCTGTCCTGCCCTGGCTGATCTTCGCCGGGCTCCTGCTGCTGGTGGCGCTCTACTTCGTCTCCACTGAGCAGGGCGCGACGTCGCTGCTGGCGGGTCGTGCGGTGCACGAGTGGGTGCACGACGGCCGGCACCTGCTCGGCTTTCCCTGCCACTGAGCCCGTCGCGACCCCGGTGTCCGTTCGCGACTTCCTGATCCGTGGCCTGCTCGCCGGCCTGCTCGCAGGCCTGGCCGCGTTCGCCGTGGCGTCCGTCGTCGGTGAACCGAGTATGCGCGCCGCCATCGCGATCGAGCAGGCCGGCGAGACAGCGAGCCATGATTCGGGCACGGAAGGTTCGGCTGCCACCGACCAGGTCCCCCGCTCGCTGCAGTCGACCCTGGGGCTGCTGACCGGGACGCTGGTGGAGGGTGCCGCCGTAGGCGGATTGGCCGGTGTGTTGTGCGCACTCGCCCTTGGCCGGCTCGGCGGGCTCGGTGTCCGGGGCACCGCGCTCGCCATCGCCGGGATCGGTTTCCTCTCGGTCTACGTCATGCCCTACGTCGCCTATCCGCCGAACCCACCCGGGATCGGTCAGGGCGACACCATCGGCTATCGGACCGCGCTCTACTTCATTCTGGTCGCGATCTGTTTGGTCGCAGCCGTCACGGCGATCATGGTCGGCGTACGTCTGGCACACCGTTGGGGTGCCTGGTGGGCCGGCCTCACGGCGCTCGCGTGCTTTCTCGCCGAGACAGTCACCGCGGTCGCGCTGATGCCTGCGGTCGACGAGGTGCCGGCGAGCTTCCCGGCCACGGTGCTGTTCGAGTTCCGGATGGCCAGCTTCGCCACGCAGCTCACGCTGTGGGCAGTCCTCGGGGTCGCACTCGCCGAGCTGGGGCACCGCCTGGTGCGGTCGCGCCGGCCTCGGCCGAGCGCGCTGGTCGGCACGTCCGCATGATCCGGTGATCACGCCACCCGCGCGCAGCGCGTACGACGCCGCCGTGACCCGTCTCGCCGGCCTGGCCAAGCCGACCGGTGCCCTGGGCCGGCTCGAGCAGGCCGCCGCCTGGGTGTCGGCCTGCCAGAACGCATGCCCGCCGCGAGCACTGGAGCGGGTGCGGGCGGTGGTGTTCGCCGGTGATCACGGCGTCTCCCGCGGTCCGGTGTCGGCCTATCCGCGCGAGGTGACGGCGGCCATGATCAGCGCCTTCGTGGCGGGCGTCGCCGGCGCCAACGTGCTCGCCCGGCAGCACGGTGTCACGCTCCGGGTGCTGGACCTCGGTGTCGACGATGATCTTGCTGGACTGCCGGCCGAGGTGACCGCCTATCACGTACGCTCGTCCGGCTCGATCGACTGCGAGGATGCGCTGACCCTGGCCGAGGTCAGGCGCTCCATCCGTATCGGCCAGCGCGTCGCCGGAGAGGAGATGGCCGCCGGCGCCGACTTGCTGATCCTCGGTGATCTGGGGATCGGCAACACGACGCCGGCGGCAGCGCTGGTCGCGGCCACCTTCGGGGTCTCGGCCGACCAGGTGGTCGGGCGCGGCACGGGCATCGACGACGAGCGGCTGGCGTACAAGACCCAGGTGATCGAGAGCGCTCTGCGGCGGGCGGGCGATCGGGTCGCCGACCCGCTGGATCGCCTTGCCGCGCTTGGCTCCGCGGATCTCGCGGCCGGTGTCGGTTTCCTCTCCGCAGCGGCCCAGGCCGGGGTCCCGGTGTTGCTCGACGGCATCGTCACCGCGGCGGAAGCGGGTGTGGCCGAGGACCTGCATCCAGGTGTGATCGCCTGGTGCGCCGCGGGGCACCGATCGACCGAGCCGGCCCAACAGCTTGCGCTCGACAAGCTCGGTCTGCCCCCCCTGCTCGATCTCGGGCTGCGTCTCGGGGAAGGCAGCGGCGCCCTCGCCGCCGTACCGCTGCTGCGCTCCGCCGTCCTCCTGCTGCGTGAGATGGCGCTGCTGGCCGACGTCGCCGGTTCGGCGGGGCGCGGGGGGGTCGTCCCATCCGGAGCTGACCGCGGGACCCGCTGATCATGGTGCCGAACTCCGTGCGGCTCGCGGTGGGCACGCTCACGATCATCCCGGTCGGGCCGATCCCCGAGATCGACCGGCAGATGGCCGCCCGCGCCATGATCATGGCGCCGGTCGCCGTGCTGCCGTTGGCCCTTGCCGCCGGGCTGGTCGGCAGGTCAGCGACGGGAATCGGCATGCCGGCGACGCTGGCGGGCCTGCTGATGGTCGCTGCGCTCGCGATCGGCACCCGAGCCCTGCACCTGGACGGGCTGGCGGACACGGCCGACGGGCTGGGCTCGGGCTGGAGCCCGCAGCGCTCGCTGGCGATCATGAAACGCGGCAACACCGGGCCGATCGGCGTTGTCACCCTGATCGTGATCTTGGCTGCCCAGGCGGTGAGCTTCGGCACCCTCGCACAGACCGTACGGGGGGCGGCGGCCGCAGCGCTGGCCATCTGCTGCTCGCGGGCGGCGCTGGCGATCGCCTGCCGGCGCGGCGTGCCGGCCGCCCGCACGGGCGGGCTCGGCGTGGCGGTCGCCGGATCGGTACCGGTGCCGGCGGCCGTGCTGAGCTGGCTCGTGGTGCTCGCCGCCATGGTCTCGGCGACCACCATGCTCGGTCGCTGGTGGTGCGGACCGATCGCCGTGGGCCTGGCGGCGGCCAGCGTGTCGATCCTGGTCCGGGTGTGCCGGCGACGGCTCGGCGGCGTGACGGGGGACGTGATGGGCGCCTCGATCGAGATCGCGCTCACCCTGCTCCTGATCTGCCTGGCTGTATGAGCCGGCGGCAGGTCCTAGATGCGCAGGGCGCGGCCGGCGACGAGCAGGATCACCTCGTCGCTCGCTGCCGCGACCTGCTGGTTGATCCGCCCCAGCAGGTCTGTGAACAGCCGGCCCGATCGATGTTCCGAGACCAGTCCCCAGCCGACCTCGTTGGTGACCGCGACGGCCAGTCCCGGGCAGGACCGCCAGGCGTCGAGGAGATCGTCGATCTGATCATCGAGGTGGTGCTGCCAGTCGGCCAGCGGCGCCTCCCAGGCGCCGAGGTCGTCGATCACGGCCGTCAGCCAGGTGCCCAGACAGTCGATCAAGAACGGCGGCTCGTACGTCCGCAGCGCGGCCGCGATGTCGGCCGTCTCGACCGTCCGCCAGGTCGGCGGCCGCCGGGCCCGATGGGCGCCGATTCTCACAGCCCACTCGGGATCGGCGTCCGGATCCGGCGCCGGGCCCGTGGCGACGTAGGTCACCGCCGGCTCGTCGGCCAGCAGTCCTTCGGCGTAGCGCGATTTGCCGGAGCGCATCCCGCCGGTGATCAGGATCCGGCGCGCATCGCCGGCCGAGCCGGACAGAGGTGGCATCGGCGATGACTCTACCGAGCGCGCTCGTGCCGGCCGCCGGGATCGCGACTGGCTACGTGGCCGACCTGCTGCTCGGGGATCCGCGGCATGGGCATCCGGTCGCGGGGTTCGGCCGGCTTGCGGGCGGATTGGAGCGACGGAGCTACCGCGACAACAGGGCAGCGGGGTTGCGGCACGCCGGAGCGCTCGTCGGCGGTGCCGTCGTCTTGGGTTTGGTGGCTGAGCGGTTGGGTCGCCGGAGGCCGGCGACGGGCGTGCTGGCCACCGCCGCGGCGACCTGGGTCGTGCTGGGTGGGCGCTCGCTGTGCAGCGAGGCGTGGATCGTCTCCGAAGCGTTGGCGGACGGCGATCTCGAGGCGGCTCGAGCGCGGGTCCGCAATCTCGTCGGCCGGGAGACCGAGGCGCTCACCGTCGCGGAGGTGGCCCGCGCGACCGTCGAGTCCGTTGCCGAGAACACCTCTGATGCCGTCGTCGCCCCCCTGTTCTGGGGCGTCGTGGCCGGCGTACCGGGTCTGTTGGGCTATCGGGCGATCAACACGCTCGACGCCATGATCGGCCACCGCTCGACGCACTATCTCCGGTTCGGCTGGGCGGCGGCGCGACTCGACGATTGTGCCAACTGGCTTCCGGCCCGGGTGGCCGGCGTGCTCACCGCCCTGCTGGCGCCAGTCGTCGCCGGCTCCGGGCGCGCGGCTCTTCGTGCCTGGCGGCGGGACGCCGATCGTCATCCGAGCCCCAACGCCGGCGTGGTCGAAGCGGCCTTCGCCGGCGGGTTGGGCGTACGACTCGGCGGCCGGAACGTCTATCGCGGCATGATCGAAGACCGCGGCCAGCTCGGGGACGGGCGGGTCCCCGAACCTGCCGACATCGATCGTGCGGTCCGGCTGTCGGCCGCGGTGTCGGCGGCAGCCGCAACACTTGCTGTCGGATGCCGGCTGCTCGTGCTCTACCTGGGCGCCCGCCGCAGGCACCGTGCCCATCGCTTGGCGGGCGGATCGGACGGCTGTGATCTTGGGCGGTCTCGCCGGCGCGTCTGGGCCACCCGTGCACCGGTGAGCACCGGCGGCAATGAAGGCGCCGATGCCTGAGCAGGAGCGCAAGACCGTGCTGATCCTGGGTGGCACGGCTGAGGCACGTGAGCTTGCCGCGGAATTGGTGGGGTCCGGCGTCGACGTGCTCACCTCGCTTGCGGGCCGGGTGCGGGAGCCGGCCCGTCCCTCTGGCCGGCTGCGGATCGGCGGCTTCGGTGGAGTCGACGGGCTCAGCGCCTTCCTGACCGAGCAGCAGATCGCGGCTGTGGTCGACGCCACCCATCCGTTCGCGGCCAAGATCGGCTCGAACGCGTCCGCCGCCGCAACCCGTACGGGAACGCCTCTGCTGCGACTGGAACGACCCGGCTGGGTCGACCATCCGCTCGCCCGCACCTGGACCTGGGTGCCGGACGCGGCCGGCGCCATTGCAGCTGCCGCCACGGCGAGACACCCGTTCTTGACCACAGGCCGCCGGTCGGCGGAGGCCTTCCTGCCATGGGCGGATCGGGCTGCCGTCATTCGGCTCGTCGACCCGCCGGGCTTCCCGCTGCCGGCGGCCTGGACCTTGATCATCGCCCGCGGGCCGTACCGCTACGAGGACGAGCTGCAACTCATGATCGAGTTCCGAGTCGACGCCTTGATCACGAAGGACTCCGGCGGGACCCACACGGTCGCCAAGCTCGAAGCCGCCGCCGAGCTCGGCGTGCCAGTGGTGATCATCGAGCGGCCGGCGCGGCCGGCCGGCAGCGCGACCACCGGCGTTGCAGGCGCGGTCGATTGGTGCCGAGCGCAGCTGCACCGGCGCTCGGCCCGTCGGAGCTGACGCGACGGCTCTGCGCCCGCCCCACTTCGTGCAGCACACCACCAAGATCACCACCCCCACCGGTCACAGCTACACCAGCCAAGCACCGCAGCCGCCGTGATCCTCACTGCGCTCGTTGTGGCCGGATGTCGCGCCGTCTTGTCGATGCCCGGCGTGCCGCGCCGAGGCCGACCTGATCGCTGGGGCCGCCAGCCCGAGTTCGCTCTCGCGACCCGGGAGGCCGAACGGCCCGCCTGTACGGTGCCGCGGTCACGGAGGCCGTTCGGGTTGCGCCGTGGACGTTCGGGTTGTGCCGTGTACCTTGGCCCGACTGCAACCGCAGGATGTCGGTGCCAGCCGCGACGATGGTCGGGTGATGTCGGCGAGTCCGGTTCGCCGCGCCGGCACGCAGTGGGGAAGCGAGGAGGCGGGATGATCCACACCGAGCTGCTGACCAGGCACTTCGTCACGAAGAAAGAGGTCGTCGAGGCGGTCAAGGGAGTCGACATCGACATCGCGGCGGGTGAGCTGGTCGCCTTTCTGGGTCCGAATGGCGCCGGCAAGTCAACGACACTGCGGATGCTCACGACGCTGCTGCCACCGACCTCCGGCTCGGCCTGGGTCGCGGGAGCCAGCATCACGACCGAGCCGGCGGTCGTACGGTCGCGGATCGGCTACATCGGCCAGGGCGACGGCGCCGGCCACAGCTTCCGGGTGATGGACGAGCTGGTCATGCAAGGCCGGTTTTACGGCATGAACTCCGCCGACGCGCTGGCCCGTGCCAAGGAACTGAGCCGGACGCTCGATCTCACCGCCTTGGAGAAGCGGCGTGTCAGCAGCCTGTCCGGCGGCCAACGCCGCCGGCTGGACATCGCGCTCGGGCTCATGCACAGCCCGGGCCTGCTCTTCCTCGACGAGCCCTCAACCGGCATGGACCCGCACAACCGCGCGAACCTCTGGGACCACATCAACCGGCTTCGGGAGCGCCAGGAGACCACGATCGTGCTCACCACGCACTACCTGGAGGAGGCCGACTCGTACGCGGAGCGGCTGCTGGTCATCGACCATGGCGTGATCATCGCCAACGACACCGCCGCGAACCTGAAGGCCACCCTGGCGGGCGACCGGATCAGCGTGACCGTCGACGGCGCCCATTCCTCCGCCGCGTCGGCCGTGCTCGCCCAGCGCGGCACTGAGCTGAGCACCTCGGCGGCTATCCGTACGGATCACCGCCTCGACCCGGTACAGCGGGACGGGCAGGGACCGCCGCCAACACCAGACGACTCCGCGGACGTGACCATCAGCGGTCGGTTCCAGCACGGCACGCGGGCGCTGCCTGTGGTTCTCCGCGAACTCGACCATGCCGGCGTCGCCGTCCGCGCGGCAGACGTACGGGTGCCGACGCTGGACGACGTCTTCCTCAGCCTGACCGGCCGGAGCCTGCGCGAGGAAGAGGTGGCGGCATGGCGGCGGTGAGCACGCGCACCAGAACGGCGGCTCCGGGAAGGGCTGGCAACGGCCTGCTCGGAGACATCGGGGCGGTGTTCCTGCGCGAGATGTCGCTGGTGCTCCGGGACCCGTTCTCGGTGATCTTCTCGCTGGTCCAGCCGTTGGTCTTCCTCGCCCTGTTCGGCCCGCTGCTGGCGGGATCGGTGGATCCGGCCGCGATCGGCGGCGCCTCGCCGCTGCAGTGGTTCCTGCCTGGGGTGATCGTGATGATCTGCCTGTTCGGGACCAGCACCACCGGGTCCAACCTGCTCTTCGAGATCACCGTCGGCTCGTACGAGCGGGTGCTGGCGAGCCCGCTGCACCGTTCGGCGATCTTGATCGGCAAGGCGCTGAAGGAGCTCGCGCCGCTGGTCGTGCAGGCGGCACTGATCACGCTGGTCTCGATCCCGTTCGGGTTCCGGCTCTACCCCGTGCAGGTGCTCGTCGGACTGCTGATCCTGGGCGTCTTCGGCGTCGGCATGGGCGCCTTCTCCAACGCCCTGGCCATCGCGTCGCGGAAGCGGGAGTGGATGTTCTGGGGCGTGCAGCAGTCGCTGCTGTTCCCGCTGCTGATCTTGTCCGGTATGATGCTGCCGCTGGAGGCCGGCCCGCGATGGATCCAGGTGGTCGGTCGGTTCAACCCGCTGACCTACATCGTGGACGCGGAACGCGCACTCTTCGCAGGCTCGTTCAGCGACCCGGCGATCGGCTGGGCAGCGCTCGCCGCAGCCCTCACCTGCGCCACCGGCCTGTGGGTGGGCGTGAGGCAGGTCGCCCGCAGCACCACCTGAGGCACCCTCAAGGCCGGCTAGGGTTTTCCGGCTCTCGGGAAGACACTTGCGAGCTCGGTCCGGGATCGCACGCCGTACTTGAGGTAGATGTTCGCCAGGTGGTAGCCAACGGTCTTGACGCTCACCACGAGCTGCGCAGCGACTTCCTTGTTGGTCTTCCCGGCGCTGACGAGCCTGGCCACCGCCAACTCCTGTGGCGTGAGTCGCGGGTGAGCAGGATCGGGCGATCGGTCGTTGGGAAACCCACAGGCAGCAAGCTCGTCGAGGCATCGTTCCAGAAATGGGTTCGCGCCCAGGTGCTCGAAGGTGTCGCGGGCCGACCGGAGCCGATCGGCCGCGGCTCTGCGCTCACCGGCTCGCCGAAGGTAGATGCCATGCGCCAGCCAGGTTCGGGCCTGGTCGAACGGTTCCGATCGCGCGGTACACAACTGCTCGGCCTTGATGAATGCCTGCCGGGCTGACACCGGATCGCGAAGCGTGGCCGCGAGCTCGCCACGAACGCGCGCGATGGCGGCGCGGACTGAGCCCAGCTGTCGGCGCTCGGCCTGCGAGGAGAGCCTGTCCAGGACTTCGCGGGCCTCATCGAGCCTGCGATGGGCAATGAGTGCAGACGCATATTCGCAATGCCAGGTGAGAATTCCTGCCACTTGTGCACCGCCCTTCGCGGTGCGTACTGGCTCCGCGGCGCTGATGACACCGTCGGTATCGCCGCGGCAGGCTTCGAGATGCACGCTGGCGTTGGCAGCGAAATTGATGCTCGCGCGGTCGCCCATGTCGGCTGCCGCCCGCATGGCCCGCCTGACGTGGTCCGATGCCCGATCCCAGTCACCCCGCGCTGCCAGCACCCAGACGGGCAGCGTGTGGCCGAAGGCCAGGAGCCAGACCTGATCACCATCCGCGATCAACGCGGCGGTCGCATGTGCGTGGCTCAACGAATCCGACCACGCCCCCATCCGATACTCGGCCTGGGCGAGGTAACCCTGCCGAATCAGGCCGTATGGCTGTAGCCACCATCCCTTCAGATCGGTGGACTGCTCACGGAGGTCGGCAAAGGCGCCAGCCACGTCGTCGCACCACAACCTGAGACAGCCGCGAGCCCAGAACTCGGAAAGTCGTTCGATCGGCACGTCGGCAGGGGTCGTTGGAAGGTCCGACAGGCTGGCGACGCCATCCTCCGGCCTGCCAGAGATGCACAGACCCACCGCCCGATGAAGGCGTGCCCAAGAGGAGACCTCCGACGGTAGATCGGGAAACGCCGCGGCCAAGTCCGCCCAGTGTGCGGCTTCCTCGCCGTGGTCGGACAGCACTTTGAGCTGGGCGATCATCAACGCGGCATCCGCACGTTGTGCCGGGGTTGCGGAAGCGTCGGACCAGGCGGCCTCGGCGAGTAGGACGGACTCGTCGTGGTGCCCCTGGAGCCAGGCGAGGCGAGCCAGGACCAAATCGCGCCGTACGGTCGCCGGCATGGCGAGGATCTGGGACTGCAGCTGTGAGGCATCCCACACCTCACCCGCTGCCAGCAGTTGCTCGAAGGCCTCCAGCACCAGTGCTTCGCGCTCCTGCGCGTCTGGCACGAAGCGGGCGGCGGCCATGAGCCTTTCCGCTGCTCTGCTGGGCCGTCCCGCCAGCTCGTCCGCGGATGCCTGCACCCGCAGTCTCTCGGCGAGGTCGGCGTCTGGCACTGACGCTGCCGCAACCAGATGATCGAGGGCCTCGGGCTCCTCCAACAGGGTGGCGGCCCGGCTGTGCATGCGCATCAAGCTCGCCGGCCCCGTCGCGTCGTACACGGCAGCTCTGATCAGCGGGTGTCTGAAGGCGACCACCCAATCAGTGGGGTCACGGACAGCATCCACGACCCCCAGCGAGGTCGCGTCCTCCAAGACCTCGAGCGCATCGGGCAGGTCGGCAACCCGGCTGGCCAGCCGAAGCGAGCAGCGCATCCCGAGAACCGCGGCGCTCCTGATCAGCCGGCGCGTGCAGGGATCTGCATCGTGCAGTGTTCGGTCGACGTTCGCCGTGAAGGCTCGAGGAGCCGGAAGTGCGTGCGGGTTGTACGTCGACGCGCCGCTTGCCAAATCGTCAAGCAGAGCTTGCACATAGAGCGGATTCCCTCCAGTGTGATTCTTCAGTCGCATCGCTTCTCGACGCGCAGGTCGAGGATGCCCCAGCGCCACGGCAAGCTCGATGATCTCATCGACGCTCAGACCGGTCAGTGTCAATTCGCTGTCCGCGGCCGTCGCAAGCCGGTGCAATCCCTCCGGAATTCGGTACGAGTCCTCACTGCGTACCACGAAGATCACGAGGAGGCGGTCCGCGTCCATTCGACGCAGCGCGAACGTCAGCGCCCGCAGCGACTGTTGATCAGCCCAGCCGGCGTCATCGACCACGAGTGCCACTGGCGTCGCAGAAGGCGTGCTGCCGAGAATCTGGACCATCGAAGCGCCGACCGCCAGGGGGTCCATGCCACTCGCATGCCTGAAGCCAACCGCCGGGGGTCTGCGCACGTCGAACCGAGCCAAAGAGCGCGTCACGCGTTCCAGGAGGGCGTACGGTAGCTTGCTCTCGGCTTGATCGGCATTCGCCATTGCGACCGACCAACCGGGCATGCGGTCTACGGCTGCCTCCACCAGGCGTGTCTTGCCGATGCCGGCTTCGCCTTGGATCACAGCGACAGTGGTTTTTCCCGCCTCAACATCAGCCGACCAGCGCCGAAGGCGGTCGAACTCGGCGCTCCTGCCAACCAGTGAGGGCTTCAAGTCGACTCACCTCGCATAGAGCCACCGCCAAACGATCAGTCTCGCTGATCTACTCCCTGCCAGGTCATTCTCCCGGATGTCCACGCTCGACTGCCAGTGGATTCCGCGTGAGTCCGGGATCTGAGTGTTGAGTGCCAGCCGACTCCTGGGCTCTCGCGCCCGACACCCGGGCTACAGGCTGGATGCGAGCGCCGAGACATGGGTTGGCAGGATCGCTCCGCGCCGAAGGCTCTGCCAGGAAGGCTCGCAAACCCTAGGCATTTGCCCGAGGTCAAGCTCGCCGCGACTCTCGTAGCGTGGCGTCGAGCGCACGAGCGGCATTCGCGCGCGATTCGAAGGAGACGCCCATGTCGACGAACAAGACCTCAGAAGTCATCAATTCCTACCTCAGTGCCTTGTTGGACCGCGGAGATTTCGCGCGGTATTTCGCGGAGGACGTCCGCTGGACCACGATGGAGACCGGGGATGTGGTAGAGGGCCGCAGCGCAGTCCGCGACTTCATCACCGCCATCCACACGCAGGTCTTCGACGCTCGCCCCGAACTCAGGTCGCTCTTCGTCGACAACGATGCGGCCATTCTCGAGGCTGTCTTCATCGGCAAGCACATAGGCGAGTTCGCCGGGATTTCGCCGACTGGCGCTGAAATCCGTGTGCCCTACAGCGTGGCCTACGAAGTCAAGGACGGGATGATCACCGAGCTGCGTGCATACGTTCCCATCCTTGCGATGGTCAAGCAGGTCCAAGAAGAGGCCGACAGCGCAGCACCCTCTCCGGTAGCGGTTTGACCGAGCCATCGCGGCTCTTCAAGGCTCGGTCGGGGGCGAGGCCACATGGCGGACGCGGCAGCGGCCGGCGGCGGCCTCGTCGCGTGGGTCAACGCCCCGAAACGGCTCGGAGGGGAGCACCACCCGACGCTGGACGAACTCAGCATTGGTCTCCCATCCAGATTGGACGCCCGGAAACTTCGGGACCTCGCCACCCTGGAGTTCATTCCAGCCAGGGCCAACGTTGCCATCGTCGGCCCCACCGGGGTCGGAAAAACCACGCTCGCCAGTGCACTCGCCGTCGCTGCCGCTGAGGCCGGGTTCTCGGTCTACTTCACAACGCTCCATCACCTGATCGATCGACTTCGCGCAGCCGACTCCGCGGGCCGCCTGGACCGACAACTGCAGGTGTACCTTCGGCCCTCGGTGCTGGTCGTTGATGACATCGGTCGCCGACCGCTTGATCGCGTCGAAGCCACCATGCTCCTCATGCTCCTCGGCGGCCGCTGTGGACGCGGCTCCATGATCATCACCAGCAGCAGGCGTCTGACCGACTGGGGTCAGGTCCTCGGCGGCCACGTCCTCGCGACCGCGATCCTCGGGCGGCTCCTCGATCACTGCCACGTCCTCAATGTCACCGGCACCACCCTCGGCCGGACTCTTGCGACGATCGGGTGAGGGCTCAGGCCAGCGAGTCCAGCCAAGCGCGGTGCAGCGAGGCGTAGTGCCCATCCGTACGGGCCAGGAGCTCGTCGGGGGTGCCGTCCTCGACGATCGCCCCGTGCTCGAGCACGAGCACCCGATCGGCGATCTCGACCGTGCTGAGCCGGTGCGCGATGATCACGGCCGTACGGTCGGCGAGCACGGTCCGCAGTGCCCGCTGCACGGCCCGCTCGCTGGGCACGTCGAGGCTGGAGGTCGCCTCGTCCAAGATGAGCACCGCCGGGTCGGCGAGGAAGGCCCGGGCGAAGGTGACCAGCTGCCGCTGGCCGGCGGACAGCCGCTCTCCGCGCTTGCCGACGTCGGTGTCGTAGCCCTCCGGCAGCGAGGCGACGAACTCGTGCGCGCCGACCGCCCGAGCAGCGGCCACGATCTCATGCCGGCTCGCGGTCGGCCGGCCGAAGGCGATGTTGTCCGCAACGCTGCCGTCGAACATGAACCCTTCCTGGGTCACCATCGCCACCGACCGGCGCAGGTCGTCGTCGGCGATCTCGCGCAGGTCGATGCCGTCCAGGCTGACCCGGCCGTCGGTCGGGTCGTAGAAGCGCGCCATCAGCTTGGCGATGGTGGTCTTCCCGGCTCCGGTGGTGCCGACCAGGGCCAGGGTCTGCCCCGCGGGGATCGTGAGGTCGAGCCCGGAGAGCACCCGACGCTCGGGCACGTAGGAGAACCCGACGCTTTCGAACCGGATCTCGCCCCGAGCCGTCGGCATCGTCACCGGGTGCTTCGGCTCGACCACCGAGGGCTCCTCCTGCAGCACGCCGGACAGCTTCTCCAGGGCGGCCGAGGCGGACTGGAAGGTGTTGTAGAACTGGCTGATCTGCTGCATCGGCTCGAAGAACATCCGCAGGTAGAGCAGGAAGGCGGCCAGCACGCCGATCGTCATGTGGCCCTCGAGCACCCGGTAGCCGCCGTAGAGCAGCACCGCGCCGACGGTCAGGTTGCCGATCAGCTTGACGCCCGGCATGAAGATCGCGATCAGCCGGAAGGAGTCGACGTTGGCGTCGGAGTAGCGGGCGGCGACGTCGTCGAAGATCTGGGAGTTGCGGCGCTCCCGGCGGTAGGCCTGCACTGCCCGGATCCCGGTCATCGTCTCGATGAACTGCACGATCACCAGCGCCGAGGTCTCCCGGACCCGCCGATAGGTGCGAGACGAGGCTCCGGAGAACCACCGGACCAGCAGCATCAGGATCGGGAAGCAGATCAGGCAGACCGCGCCGAGCCGCCAGTCGAGGGTGAGCAGCAGCACCCCGACGCCGATCATGGTCAGCGCGGCGGTGATCAGGCCGTCGAAGCCGTTGGTGAGCAGCTCCGCGATCGCGTCGGTGTCGTTGGTCAGCCGGGACACGACCCGCCCCGTGGTGTAGCGGTCGTGAAAAGCGACGTCGAGCCGCTGGAACTGCAGGAACAGCCGCCGCCGCAGCTCCAGCAGCACCTCCTGCCCGACCCGCCCGGACTGGCGCAGGAAGAACATCCGGCTGAAGGCCTGGATGACCACCGCGACCAGCATCATCGCGACGGTCTCGTAGAGCACCCGGCCGCCGGTGCCGGCGAGCAGCGGCGGCACGCCGAGGTCGATGCCGCGGTGGACCAGCCAGGGAATGCTCAGCCGGGCGCCGTTCTCGACCAGTACGGCCAGGATCAGCACCCAGAGATATCCGCGGTAGGGCCGTAGCAGGTCCCAGAGCAGTGCCCGGCTGCGCTTCTTCAGCAGCAGGTTGGCGCGCGAGGAGACCTCGGCGGACTGTTCGGCCGCGACCCCCCGCCACTCCTCGACGCTGGTCCGGTCGCCGCGATAGCTGCGGTCGTTCGAGTCGGGGCTCTGCCGATTCCGGGGGGAGTTCCCCCCGCGCCCCCCAGGGTGGTGTTCGGCTGCCGTCGACGTCATCGCGCCGCCTCCGCGAGGTCGGAGTCGGCGGCGAGCAGCTCGCGATACTCACCCACCTCGGCGAGCAGCTGGGAGTGGGTCCCGACATGGGTGATCGTGCCGCCGGAGAGCAGCGCGACTCGGTCGGCGAGGAGCACGGTCGAGGCGCGGTGCGCCACCACGATGCCGGTGACGCGAGCGAGCACCCGACGCAAGGCCTCCTCGACCAGCGCCTCGGTGTGCATGTCGAGTGCCGACAGCGTGTCGTCCAGCACCAGAACAGCGGGCTTGGCGATCACCGCGCGGGCCAGCGCGAGCCGCTGTCGCTGGCCGCCGGACAGGCTCATCCCCTGCTCGCCGATCCGGGTGTCCAGGCCCCAGGGCAGCTCGCGGACGAACTGCGCCTGGGCCAGCTCGATGGCCTGCTCGATCTCGGCCTCGGACGCGTCGGGCCGGCCGAGGGTCAGGTTCTCCCGGACCGACATGGAGAACAGCGTCGGGTCCTCGAAGGCCGTCGCCACGACCTGCCGCAGCTGGGCGAGCTTCAAGTCCCGCACGTCGACGCCGTCGATCGTGATCGAACCGGCCGTGACGTCGTACAGCCGCGCCACAAGGTGGGTCAACACGCTCTTGCCGGAGCCGGTGGCACCGACCAGCGCGACCGTCTCGCCGGGCGCGATCTCCAGGTTGACCTCGTGCAACACGTCGGTGTCCGCGTCCGGGAAGCGGAAGCCGACGCCGTGGAACCCGACGCGGCCCTCGACGACCGGTCCCAGGCTCAGCTCACCGTCGACGATCTCGTCCTCGGCGTCGAAGATCTCCACGATCCGGTCCGCCGCCGTCATCGCCTCCTGCGCCATCGACAGCAGGAAACCGAGCGCGGCCACCGGCCAGACCAGCGAGAGCAGCAGGGTGATGAAGGCGACCAGGGTGCCCAGGGTCACGATGCCCTTGCCGGCCGCGACGGCGCCCAGGCCGAGCACGATGATCAGCGTCACGCTGGGCACGACCTCGAGGAAGGTCCAGAAGTTGGCGCTCAACTTGGCGCGCGCGTACGAAGTCTCGTAAAGCTGCCTGCTCCGGGCGTCGAACTTGGCGAACACGTGCCGGGCGCGACCGAAGAACTTGATCACCCGCAGCCCGTACGCGGCCTCCTCGACGCTGGACGCGACGTCACCGGTCTGGTCCTGGACCTGCCGGGACAGCCTTGTATAGGCACGCTCGTTGCGCAGGCAGAGCAGGGTCACCGGCACGATCGAGGCGAGCACGACCAGCCCGAGTGGCACGTACATCTGCAGCAGGATCACCGTCGTGATGGCGATCTGCACCACGTTCATGACAATGAAGAGCAGGCCGAAGCCGAGGAAGCGCCTGGTCGTCGCGAGGTCGTTCATGATCCGCGACAGCAGCTGGCCCGACTGCCAGCGGCTGTGGAAGCTCAGCGGGAGCCGCTGCAGCTTTGCGTAGAGGTCGGTCCGGACGCCGGTCTCGGTGCCCAACGTTGCCTTGGAGACAATCCAGCGGCGGAGGAAGGTCAGGACCGCCTCGATCACACCCAAGCTGGTCGCGAAGAGCCCGAGCGCGTAGAGGCCGACGTGGTCGGTACGGGCGATCGGCCCGTCGATGACCGCCTTGGTCGCCAGCGGCACCACGATGGTCGCACCGACGCCCACCGCGGCGAAGACGACCATCAGCACGAATCGGAAGCGGTACGGGCTCATGTAGTGCCGCAGCCGCCACAACGAGCTCCCAGCCCGGCGGCGAGACCGGGCCGACAGGTCGGCAGACATACGGCAGCGTCCTCCCAGACGTTGGGCTCAGTGGATGCCGGCGAGAGCCGCGGCTACCCGAGCTGCTGAGCCCGGCTATGCGATCCCGCGACCGCGGCCAGGACCAGCGGAGCTCTTCCACTATGCATCTTCAAGCGCACTGGAGGTCAACCGATATTCCCGACCTGCGGGGGACACCCCCGCACACCCCCTGCGGGGGACACCCCCGCACACCCCGAGGGCTCCGCCCCAATCCTGCTGGGGACACCCCCCGCACACCCCCCAAGGGCTCCGCCCGCCCCAACCTTGCGGGGGGACACCCTCCAACCAGCCCGCCGGCGCTTCGCGCCGACACAGCCACCGGCGCTTCGCGCCAGCGGCCGATTGGCGGCTTGTGCAACGATCGAAGTATGCGACTGATCCTGCGCCTGCTCGCCAACGCCGCGGCTCTCGCCGTCGCGACCTTCCTGCTGCCCGGCATCACCCTCACCGGCTCGAGCACGACCAACAAGGTGCTGGCGCTGCTCATCGTCGCGCTGATCTTCGGCCTGCTGAACGCGATCGTGAAGCCGATCTTCGCGATCGTCACCGCGCCGCTGCTGCTGCTGACCCTCGGCCTGTTCCTGATCGTGATCAACGCCTGCATGCTGCTGCTCACGTCCTGGATCGCCGGAAAGGTCTCCCTCGGCTGGCATGTGAGCGGCTTCTGGACCGCGGTCCTCGGCGCGCTCATCGTCTCCGTCGTCAGCTTCCTGCTGAACGCGTTCTTGCCCGACAAGAACGATCGCCGGCGTGGCTGAGGCTCGGCCCGCGGAGGACACCGCACCGGCGAGTCCCGGGGGTCCTCGACCCCAGCAGGCAACGCCCGTACGCGTCGTCTTTGTCTGCTGGGGCAACATCTGCCGCTCCCCCATCGCCGAACGGGTCGCGGAGCGCGCGGCGGCAGAGGCCGGCCTGACCGGCGTCGAGTTCACCAGCGCCGCGACGAGCAACTCCGACATCGGCGAGCCGATGGACCGCCGGGCGACCGCCGCGCTCAAAAGCCGCGGCTACCGGCACGACCGGCATCGCGCGCACCAGGTCACGACCGACGAGATCGCCGGCGCCGACCTGGTCATCGCCATGGAGGACGTCCACGTCCGGATGATGCGGGACCTCGCGCCCGAGGCGAGCAACGTCAGCCTGCTCACCGACTACGACCCGGATGCCGAGCCGGGCACCGGCGTACCGGATCCGTGGTTCGGATCGCCGGAGGGCTTCCTGGTCACGATCGAGAGCATCGAGGCAGCCATGCCCGGGATCCTGCAGCGCGTACGGGAGATCCAGGCTGCGCGCTGAACCCTCCGCAGCCCGAGCTCTGCGCCATTTGGACGTGCGCCGGGATCCAAGCCCGCGCACTGAACCCTCCGCAGCCCCAGCTCTGCGCCACTTGGACGTGCGCTACGCCGGTTGCAACCGGCGCATCGCGACAACAACGAACGTGTACGTGAGCTTCCGACACGCGGGCGGGTGTCCAACGCCCGACTCTCGACGCCAAACGTTCGTCGGAGGCTCTCACCGTTCTCTCATCGTTGCGCAGGGACAGTAGGGCCAAGCGGTCAGATTCCGGACGCGGGAGGAGATCCGATGATGAGGCGAGCTCGGCAGATCCCACTGGTCGCGGCCGTTGCGGTCGCGCTGATGGCCGCCGGCTGTGCGGCGGCCGGCGGTGGGCCGACACCCGCGCCGACGACGGCCGAGAACACGGCACCGACCAGCGAGGGGCCGACAAGTCCCACCGCCACCGCCTCGGCCAGCGGCAGCCAGAGCGCGTCGGCGCACCTGCCGGTCGGCGACGAGCCCGTTCAGCTCGACCCGGCCGACTTCACGGCCGACATCACCCATCCGCTGTGGCCGATGAAGCCGCGGACCCGGTGGATTTACCGCGAGATCGACGTCGACGGTTCGGTCGTCGCCGGCGTCGTGGTCGCAACCACAAAGACCCAGAAGGTGGCCAACGGCATCACGGCCCGCGTCGTGCGCGACACCGCCCGGGAGGACGGCACGATCGTCGAGGACACGATCGACTGGTACGCCCAGGACTCGGCGGGCAACCTGTGGTACCTCGGCGAGCAGACCGCCGAGTTCGAGGACGGCAAGATCGTCAGCCGGAGCGGTTCCTTCGAGGCCGGGACCAACGCTGCCCAGCCCGGGATCATCCTGCCGGCTCACCCGGCGGTCGGCCAGCGCTACCGCCAGGAGTACCTGAAGGGCGAGGCCGAGGACAACGGCGAGGTCCTGGCGACCGACGAACTGATCCAAGTCCCGGCGGGGCGCTATCGGCATGCGCTGCTGACCAAGGACACGAGCGGCATCGAGCCGAACGTGGTCGAGTACAAGCTCTACGGGCCCGGCGTCGGGCCGGCGCTGACCCTGACGGCCTCGGGCGGCTCGTCCCGGGAGGAGCTGATCAAGATCGACAAGGCCGGCCCGGCCGACGGCACCGGGCCGCTCGGCCATCCCAACGGATGAGGCCGGCGTGATGGTTCCGAGCCGCCGCGCGCACCCACCGAGCCGTGGAATCCTGATCCCGTGCGAGTCCTGATCGTCGAGGACGAGCCGAAGCTCGCGAGACTGCTGCGGAAGGGCCTGACCGCACAGGGGATGGCCGCCGACCTGGCCACCGATGCCGACGAGGCCATCTGCCTGGCGACCGCCACGAACTACGACGCGATCACGCTCGACGTGATGCTGCCCGGCACGGACGGTTTCACGCTGTGCAAACAATTCCGGGCCCAGGGCGTGAGCTCGCCGGTGCTGATGATCACCGCGCTGGACACGATCTCCGATCGCGTCACCGGGCTGGACAGCGGCGCCGACGACTACCTGGCCAAGCCTTTCTCCTTCGCCGAGCTGCTTGCCCGGCTGCGGGCGCTCGCCCGCCGCCCCACGCTCGTCCGCTCGCCCGTGCTGAGCGCCGGTGATCTTCACCTCGACCCGGCCACCCGTACGGTCCGCCGCGGGCCGACGACGATCGAGCTGACGCCGAAGGAGTTCGCCCTGCTGGAGACCCTGATGCGCCGCCCGGGCGAGGCGGTGTCCCGGTTCGACCTGCTGGAGTCGGCGTGGGACGAGACCTACGACAACCGCTCCAACGTGGTCGACGTCTACGTCGGCTATCTGCGGCAGAAGATCGACCGGCCGTTCGGCGCCGACACGATCGAGACCGTACGCGGCCACGGCTACCGGCTGCGGACCGGCGGCGAGCCATGAACCGGCTGCCGATCCGCGGGCGGCGCGCGATAGAGCGGCTGCCGATCCGCTGGCGGCTGACTCTGGCCTTCGGGCTCGCGCTCGCCGTGGTGCTGACCGCGGTCGGGTTCTTCCTCCAGGCAAGGCTGCGCGCCGAGCTGGACCTCGGCATCCAGCGCGACCTGCGGGCTCGCGCCGGCCAGCTCGGTGGCCTGCTGGTCCGCTCGTCCATCGAGGCGCTCCCCCAGACCACGTCGGCCCAGCTGGAGCCCGACGAGAACATCGCCCAGATCCTGCGGCCGGACGGCACGGTGATCGCGGCCAGCTCGTACGGCGACCTGGCGCTGCTCACACCCGCCCAGCTGGCGGCGGCCGCCCTCAACGAGACCATCGTGGACCGGCCTGGCGACAGCGCGCTGGACGAGTCGATCCGGATCCTTGCCCAGCCCGTACGGGCCCGCGGTCAGCTGTTTCTCGTGCTGGTCAGCGACTCGCTCGACGAGCGCGACGAGACACTCGCCTCGTTGCTTCGGCTGGAGCTGATCGGTCTCGGCGCCGCCCTGCTCGCGTCCTGCGCGGTCGGCTACCTCGTGGCGGGGTTGGCGCTGCGGCCGGTGGAGGCGCTGCGCAGGGAGGCCTCGCGGATCAGCGGCGAGAGCCTGCTGGACGCCGAACCGGCGGTGCTGCCGGTGTCCGGAACCGACGACGAGATCGGCCGGCTCGGCACCACCCTGGCGGCCATGCTGGAACGGATCCGGACCGCTCAACGGGCACAGCGGGACGTGCTGGACCGGCAGCGCCGGTTCCTGGCCGATGCCAGCCACCAGCTGCGGACCCCGCTCGCGATCATCAAGGCCGAGGTCGAGCTGGCCCGGGCGGGTGGCGGCCAGCCGGACGACCTGCGGGCCGCGCTCGACTCGACCGGCGAGGAGGCGGAGCGACTCCGCCAGCTGACCGACCAGCTGCTGCTCCTGGCGGCGGCCGACGAGCAGCGGCTGAGCGTACGGACGGAGCAGGTGCGGCTGGACGAGCTGCTCGACCACGCGGCGGAACGCGCCCGGCCGCGAGCGCTCCGAGACGGCCGGACGATCACCGTACGGACCGACGGGAGCCTGCTCGTCGCCGACCCGCGGCGGTTGGAGCACGCCCTCGGCAACCTGCTCGACAACGCGCTGCTGCACGGTGCCGGCGACATCGAGCTGAGTGGCCAGCACGTGGGCGAGATCGTCCGGCTGCAGGTCCGCGATCACGGCAACGGCTTCGCCGCGGACTACCTGTCGCACCCCTTCGAACGGTTCGCCGGCTCCGCCGGGATCGGCCGCGGCAGCGGGCTCGGACTCGCGATCGTGCAGGCGATCGCCGAGGCGCACGGCGGCAGTGCTCGGCTGGGCAACGACGATGGCGGTTCGGTGATCATGGAACTGCCCGCGAGGTATCCATCGGGGGGCCGACCCCCTGGATCCCCCGCGAGGTAATCCATCGGGGGGCGACCCCCCGGGCCCCCCGCTGCGGCGCCAATAGCGCCGCTACCGCCGGACCATCTGGCACCCTAGGTGCATGCACATCCTGGTGGTCGATGATGATCAAGCTGTCCGGGATTCGCTGAAGCGATCACTGGAGTACAACGGCTACGAGGTCACCACGGCCGACGACGGCGTCCAGGCACTGGCCAGGCTCGCGGTGCTCCGGCCGGACGCGGTGATCATGGACGTGATGATGCCGCGGCTGGACGGCCTGGAGGCGACTCGAAGCCTGCGGGCGGCCGGCAACGACGTGCCGATCCTGGTCCTGACCGCCCGGGACGCCGTCGGCGACCGGGTTGCCGGGCTGGACGCGGGTGGCGACGACTACCTGGCCAAGCCGTTCGCGCTGGACGAGCTGCTCGCCCGGTTGCGGGCCCTGGTCCGGCGGGCCGGCACGGTCGCGGACTCGGCTGACCCGTCCGCCAGGAGCCTGCAGTTCTCCGATCTGATCCTCAACACCCAGACCCGCGAAGTGCTGCGCGGCAGCCGGCCGATCAACCTGACTCGGACGGAGTTCGCGCTTCTGGAGGCGTTCATGTCCCACCCGCGACGGGTGCTCGAGCGGAGCTGGCTGCTGAACGAGGTCTGGGGCTTCGACTTCCCGACCACGGCCAACTCGCTCGAGGTCTACATCGGCTATCTCCGCCGCAAGACCGAGGCGGATGACGAGCCGCGGCTGATCCACACCGTACGCGGCGTGGGCTACGTGCTTCGCGAGACGCCTCCGTGACGTGATGCCTAGCAGCGGTGGGTCCGGGGGGTCGCCCCCCCGGCGAAGCCTGGGCGAGTGGTTGCGCGGCCTCCCGCTCCAGCGCCGGGTCGCCTACCTGACCACCGCCGCCGTCGCGCTGGCCGTTGCCCTGACCAGCGTGGCTGGCTATCTGACGCTGCGGATCTCTCTCTACCGCGCGCTGGACGATGAGCTGAGTGACATCGCGAGCTCTCTCGCCGTCCCGGTCGCCCAGGACATCCGCTCCCTCGGCGGTCTGACCGAGCGCGCGCTCCGCGCCGGGAACATCAGTGTCGCGGCCGTACGCGCCGACGGCACCGTCTTCACCGTGCCGGACGAGCGCACCCACCTCGTGCTCGGGTCGCGCGAGCTCACGGTGTCGAAGCTGCAGACCGGGCGCTCGGCGCGGACGGGCGTCGCGACCGACGGGGTGGCCTACCGCATCGTCGCGGTGCCGATCACTGAGCTCGGGAACTACGCGCTCGTCGTCGGCCGGCCGCTGCAGACCACGAACGACATCCTCAGCTCGCTCTGGCTGGTGCTGATCGTCTTCGGGGCGGCCGGGGTCGTGCTGGCCGCCATCGTCGGCGCCGCGGTGGCCCGGTCCAGTCTCGGACCGGTCCGCCATCTCTCCGCGGCGGTTGAGCACGTCTCCGAGACCGAGGAGCTCAAGCCGATCGAGATCCGGGCCTCCGGCGACATCGCGCTGCTCGCCGACGCGTTCAACCGGATGCTGCGATCGCTCGCCTCGTCGCGGGAGCGCCAGCAGCGGCTGATCGCCGACGCCGGTCACGAGCTGCGGACTCCGTTGACCAGCCTGCGCACCAACATCGAGCTGCTCGCCGCCGACGCGAAGACCGGCATGCTGAGCCAGCAGGACCGGATCGCGATCCTCTCCGACGTCACAGCGCAGCTGGCGGAGTTCACGGCCCTGATCGGCGACCTGGTCCAGCTCGCCCGGGACGACCAGGTCGGGCCGGCGCTCGAGCCTATCGACTTCCGCGATGTCGTCAACGCGGCGCTGGACCGGGTGCGGCGGCGGGCGTACGGGATGGAGTTCGACGTCGAGCTCAACCCGTTCTACGTGATGGGCGAGTCGGACACGCTGGAGCGCGCGGTGACCAACCTGCTGGACAACGCGGTGAAGTGGAGCCCGCCGGGCGGGACGATCCGGGTGCAGCTCGAGGGCGACCGGCTGCGCGTCGCCGACCAGGGGCCCGGCATCGCGGAGGAGGACCTGCCCTACGTCTTCGACCGGTTCTACCGCTCGGACACATCCCGCAAGACGCCCGGCACCGGATTGGGCCTGTCGATCGTCGCCCAGGCCATCACCATGCACGGCGGCTGGGTCAAGGCCGGACGGTCCGCCCAGGGCGGCGCGGAGTTCACCATCCAGCTGCCCGGGTCGACGACGCTGGAGGGGCTGCGGACCCCGGTCCGTTGACGTCGGTGTCTGTGCGGGAGCCCGGGCTCCCGCTGTGTCTGTGCGGGGGCCCGAGCCCCCGCTGTGTCTGTGTGGGGCCCGAGACCCCGCCCCCCACGATGGTGGTTGCGCATGCCGGCTGCGAGCGACCCCTGCATCACCTCGCCGTGGTGATCAGGATCTTCCTCGAGTCGCGTACGGGGTGTGCGTCGGCAGGGTCCGGCGCGGGGCTCGGCGGGGGACGCGGAAGCCCGACATGAGCAGCAGCGTCTGGACGCGGAACCGGTGGCCGCGATACGGCTCGAGCAGCTCGGTGCAGGCGTCGTCGTCCAGTGCCTCACCCGTCAGCGCGTAGGTGATCTCCCGGCCGACGTGATAGTCGCCGATGCTCCATGCGTCGGCGTCGCCGTGCGAGCGCTGTCGCACCTCGGCCGAGGTCCACTGGCCCACCCCGGGCAGGCTGCGCAGGGCCCGGTTGGCGGCTTCGTCGGGGCCGGTGAGCGTGCGTTCGAGCGAGCCCGCGCGGCGGGCCGCGCCGACGAGTGTCCTGCTGCGGCGCTCCTCGACCCCGGCGGCGAGGAACCGCCAGCTCGGGATCCGGGCCCAGACCTCGGGCGCCGGCGGCAGCCGCATGCCGTACGCGGGCGAGGTGGGATCGGAGGCGGGGCCGGGCGCCAGCTCGCCGAACTCCCGGACCAGCAGCCGCCAGCCGCGATAGGCCTCGACGCCGGTCACCACCTGCTCGATGCACGCCGGCGCGAGCGCCTCGAACACTGCGTCCGTCCGGCCGACCCGATAGTGCCCGTAGCGGCGGTGCGCCGCCACCAGTGGACCGTGCTCCGGCCTCGGCTCGAACCCAGCCGGATCGTCGTCGACGCCCGCCAGTCGCGGCAGCTGGTCCAGCGCGCAGTCCGCACCGTCACCCCACGCCCGCGCCTCCACCATGTGACCATGCGCGATGATCTTGACCAGGGCCGGTCCCGCGGGGGTGCGGGTGGCCCGCAGCAGAATGTCGCCCACCCGCCGGTGAGTCGGGTCGCCCGGCCCGCGCCGGAGCAGGCCGAACGTCGGGGCGAACAGCACCGGGTGGCTGAACTCGATGTGTCGTGTCAGCGTTCGTCCGGGGGGGTGACCCTCCGAACCGCTCCCGCTTGCCACAGCCTCAGCCGCTCGGGTATGGCCAGGGGTTGGCCTTGCAGCCGTCGAGGCCCTTGGTCTGCTGCATCATCACTCCGGCCAGACGGCCCTTGGCCTGGCAGCCCAGGTGCTGGAAGCCGAGCGTGTGGCCGAACTCGTGGTTGATCAGGTAGCGGCGGTAGTTGACGACGTCCTTGCCGTACGCGGCGGCACCATAGACCCAGCGTTTGGCATTCAGCACCACCCGATCCTCGACCTGGCAGGAGAGCTGGCCGCCGGTGTCCAGCGGGGCGCAAAGCTTGTCGGTCGTGCCGGGTGTCGCGATGTAGGCATGCAGGTCCGCGTCGTCCGGCGAGGCGACGAGCTGGAACCGCCACGAGCTCGAGGCGCGCCAGCTGCGCCTGTCGTTCAGCACCTGCTGGATCAGGTGGGCGGCCCCCTTGGCGTCGATCCGGATCCCCTTCTCCACCCGTACGTCGAAGCGGAGCAGCCGACCCCTGGTCGTGGCGGCCCTGCCGCTCGCCCGCGCTGCCACGAAGGTGCCCGGGCCCTTCTCCGGCACGACGACGACCTTCCTCGCCGGCCTGGTGCTGGGACGGCCGCCCGGACCGTCCGGCGGGGCGGTCCAGACGGGTGGGGTCGCGGCGGGAGGCGTCGCTTGCGACGGCGACTGCTCGGCCGAGGGCTCCGCCGACGCCTGCAGCACGGCGGCGACAGCGCCGCGTACGTCGTCGGCGAAGACGACCGGCAGGACCCGGATGGCAGCTCCCAGCACGGCCGCCAGGACGACCGCGACGACCACCCCGGGAGCGGATCTGCGTCGTTGCCGACTTCGGGGCGCGCGTCCCCGGGGGGCGTACGCGGGCTCGCGGTGCTGCCGGCTCCGAACGGTAGATTGTGAGACTTCCGGTGCCCCGGGCGGAAGATGGCTCACGAGAACTAACACTAGGCGGAGACCATGGCCCATTCACACTCACCGGACGCCGTGGACCATGCCGGATCGAGCCGGCGCGCCACCACCCGGCACCAGCGGGCGTTGCGGATCCTGGTCGTGGTCCTCATCCCGCTGGGAATCTGGACGGTGGCCGGGTTGGTCGCCCTGTGGCCCACCGACGTGGACCGCCATGTCAACTCCGACGTGGCCACCTACAGCGTGCCGGGAGTCAGCTACCCCAAGGCGAGAATCACGGCGATCGCCGAGACGTCGTGCGAGGGGCTTCCCGGCTCCACCTCAGGTGTGGAGAGCACGCGCTGCGCGAACGTCACCGCTCAGCTTCTGCAGGGCAGTGACAAGGGCAAGATGGTGACCGTTCCGCTGACCAGCGCGGTCTATGCCTCGGGCATCCGGGTCGGCCAGCAGATCCAGCTCATCCGGGTGCCGCCGGGCGACGGACAGCCGGCGCAGTACCAGTACTCCGACTTCGTCCGCGGTTTCCCGCTGCTGGTGGTCGCCGTGTTCTTCGCCGCAGTGGTCGTCGCGGTCGCTCGCTGGCGGGGTTTCGCGTCCCTGATCGGACTGGCGTTTGCAGCGTTCATCCTGGTCAAGTTCATGTTCCCCGCGTTGATCGTCGGCTCCAACCCGACACTGGTCGGCTTGGTCGGCTCGTCGGCGATCATGTTCGTCGTCCTGTACGCAGCACACGGCTTCAGCGCCCGTACGACCACCGCGCTGGTCGGCACGCTCTTCGGGCTCGTCGTCAGCGCACTGATCGGCTTCGGCGCGACGAAGTGGGCCCATCTGACCGGCGTCGCCGCGGAGGACGACTTCGTGCTGGCCGCCGCGGCTCCCGACCTGCGGCTCACATCCGTCGTGATCTGCGGCATCATCGTCGCCGGCCTCGGCGTGCTGAACGACGTGACCATCACCCAGGCGTCGGCGGTGTGGGAGCTGGCCGACAGCAGTTCGGACCAGAAGCACCTGTTCTCCCGCGCGATGCGGATCGGCCGGGACCACATCGCCTCGACGGTCTACACCATCGCCTTCGCCACCGCCGGCGCGTCGCTGTCCCTGCTGTTGCTGATATCGATCTACGACCGGCCGGTGCTCCTGGTGCTGCAGAGCGAGCAGTTCGCCGGTGAGGTGATCCGGACATTGGTCGGCTCGATCGGCCTGGTTCTCGCCGTGCCGCTGACCACGGCCGTCGGCGTCGCGGTCGTACGGGCCAGCGGGCGGGGCGGTCGCCGCGACGAGACTCCAGCCCGCCGCCGGAGCCTGCGCGGGCGGTCCCAGACCGCGGAGAGCATGGACGCGGCGCGTGCCGCGGACGCCGCAGGGCGGCGGGTCGCGGCCCGTGAGTCGCAATCGACGTCGACCGAGGAGCCGGCCCGAACCGGTGCCGACGTGCGGGCGGAAGTCGACGCGTCCACGCCCCAGACAGCGCCGGCGGAGGCAGTTCCCGCCGATTCGTCACGCACCGAGCGGGCTGGCCGGCGCCGCCGGCGGGAACGCGACGACGACCTCGACTTCAGCGACCTGCGCGACCCCGGCAGCTGAGCCGCGGGACGTTTGGAGATTCTCCGCGCCACCACACTTGAGCTCAAGTTCACTTGAAGTTGAATACTGAGAGAGTGAGCTTGGAGCAGAACGCGATCATCACCGGCGGCTCGGCCGGCCTGGGCCGGGCGCTGACCCGGCTGCTCGTCCAGCGGGGCTGGCACCTGACAGTGGACGGCCGGCGGTCGGAGCTGCTCGCCGATCTTGAGTCGGAGGTCGGTAGCGCCAACCTTGTCACCGTCGCCGGCGACATCGCCGACGCGGACCATCGCGCCGAACTGGTCCGGCGTGCAGCCTCGCACGGCCCGATCGCACTGATCGTCAACAACGCCAGCGAGCTGGGCGGCAGCCCGCAGCCGACGCTGCGTGATCTTGATCCGGGCACGCACGAGCTGCTCTGGCGGGTGAACGTCGGCGGTCCGCTCGGACTGGTCCAGGAGGCACTCCCCCAGCTCGCCGAGCACGCCGTGATCATCAGCATCTCCTCCGACGCCGCCGCCGACCACTACCAGCGCTGGGGCGGCTACGGCGGCACAAAGGCGGCGCTCGACCATCAGACGCTGACCTGGGCGGCCGAGGAGCCGCAGCACTCCTGGTACGCCGTCGATCCCGGGGACATGCGGACCGCGATGCACCAGGCCGCCTTCCCGGGCGAGGACATCAGCGACCGGCCCGAGCCCGAGTCGGTGGCGCCGGCGATCATTGCCTTGATCAGCTCCGGCCTGCCGAGCGGACGTTACCGAGCCTCCGACCTGGACACATTGCTGGCTCACGAGGCCGTCGAGACCATGACGCCGGGGGCAGCAGGCACGGGAGTCGCGTCATGACCGTTCTCGCCGGCGCCCCATCGACCGTGTTCGCCGCGCCGGTCGAGAGGGCCGCCACCGAGCCACCCGAGCTGCGCGGCCTGCGCCGCGACGGCGTACGGCTGCTGGTCGGCACTCCCGACGGCATCACCCACACCACGTTCGCCCGGCTCGACCGACACCTGCGCGCCGGCGACGTGCTGGTCGTGAACACCTCCGCGACGATCCCCGGCCAGCTCGACGGCGCCCGAAGCGGCGAGCCGGTCGTCGTGCACGTCGCCAACCGGCTGGCCGACGGCACTCGCGTCGTCGAGCTGCGAACCGCACCCGACGCGGGCGCGCCCGTCCTGGACGGTGTCGCGGGCGAGGTGGTCGAGCTCGCCATGGGCGGGCGGGTCGAGCTGCTCGCGGCCTATCCACATCCGGGCTCAGCGCCCGGCGGCCACGGCAACCGGCTGTGGCGCGGCTGCGTCCACGTCGCCGGCCGGGTCGGCAGCTACCTCGCCCGGCACGGCCGGCCGATCAGCTACGGCCACCTGCCCCGCCGCTATCCGATCGAGCGCTACCAGACGATCTTCGCCGTCACGCCGGGCAGCGCGGAGATGCCGAGTGCCGGCCGGCCGTTCAGCGCCGAACTCCTCACCCGGCTGGTCGCGGCCGGCATCGTGATCGCGCCCATCACCCTGCATACCGGGGTCTCGTCCCAGGAGGCGTACGAGGCGCCGCAGGAGGAGTGGTTCGAAGTCAGCCCGCAGACCGCCGCACAGGTCAACGCGGCCCGTACGGCTGGTGGCAGGGTGATCGCGGTCGGCACGACGGCCACCCGCGCGTTGGAGTCGGCCGCCCGGCCCGACGGCACGGTAGAGCCACGCAGCGGCTGGACCGACCTGGTCATCGCCCCGGACCGGCTGCCCCGGACCGTACGAGGGCTGATCACCGGCTGGCACGATCCGCAGGCCTCACACCTGCTGCTCGTCGAGGCTGTCGCCGGCGCCGAACTGACCCAACGCGCATATGACGATGCCCTGGCCGAGGGATATCTCTGGCATGAATTCGGCGACTCTTGCCTGCTGTTGCCGGAAATCCTTACGGTGGAACGCGCCAAGAGCGCGACGTGATGCCTCGGCACGCCCGAGGTGGGCGTACCTTAGCAGTCCACTTCATGGATTGGGGGCTACGCGAAGACCGTCTTAGCCTTATTCTCGATATATGGCCGGTTTGATGGGTTTTCCCAATCCGGTGAATGAGAAAGCCGCGCGTACCGTCGCGGCCGGGGTCCTTCTGCTGGCATCCGTGGCACTCGTCACTGGTTGGCACTGGATCATTGCCTTCATGGCCGTCGGCTTCCTGGCGCGGGTGCTGACCGGACCGAAGTTGAGCCTGCTCGGCCAGCTCGCCACCAAGGTCATCGCGCCCCGTCTCGGTCGTCCACGCTACGTTCCGGGTCCGCCGAAGCGTTTCGCCCAGGCAATTGGCCTGACCGTGACAGGCATCGCGGCGATCGGCTCCCTGGGATTCGGGTTGCACTGGCTCGGCACCGCGCTGCTCATCGTTTTGATGATCTTTGCCACCGCGGAATCCGCATTCGGGTTCTGCGCTGGTTGCTGGCTGTTCATCCGCCTGATGCGGGCCGGCATCATTCCGCCCGAGACCTGCGAAGCCTGCGCCGCGATCTTCTCCACCCCGGGCCAGAGCACGGCCTGAAGCTGGGCCGCGGGTGTTCCGCGCAAGTCAGCGGAGTGTCAGCGCCAGCCATTTCAGAAATTGCGCTGCTCACAATTCGGGTTTGATCAGGGGAAACAGGATCGTTTCCCGAATACCGACGCCGGTGAAGAGCATCACGAGCCGGTCAATCCCCAGCCCGAGGCCGCCCATCGGCGGGGCACCGAACTCCAGTGCGGCGAGGAAGTCCTCGTCCAACTGCATCGCCTCCGGGTCGCCGGCGGCGGCGGCCAGGGACTGGGCGGTCAGCCGTTCCCGCTGAACGACCGGGTCGACCAGCTCGGAGAAGCCGGTGGCGCGTTCCACGCCGGCGATGAGCAGGTCCCAGGCCTCGATCAGGTCGGGGTCGGTGCGGTGCGGCCGGGCCAGGGGCTGGGCGTGCGGCGGATAGTCGCAGACGAAGGTCGGCGTGATCAGCGTCGGCTCGACCAGCTCGCCGAAGAGGTGCGTGACCAGGTGCTGCGCCTCCCAGGCGGGATCGAGCTCGATGCCGTGGCCGGCCGCGACCTGCCGCAGCCGCTCGGCGCCGGTCTGCGGTTTGATCTCCTCACCCAGCCGCTCCGACAGGCCCGGATAGACCCCGAGCCAGGGCCACTCTCCGTTCAGGTCGACGAGCCCGGCCGGCGTCGAGATCTGCCGTGACCCGAGCTGGTCGGCGACGTCGAGGATGATCTGCTGGGTCAGGGCGGCGATGCTGCGCTGGTCGCCCCAGGCCTGGTAGACCTCGAGCATCGTGAACTCCGCGCTGTGGGTCGAGTCGATGCCCTCGTTGCGGAAGATCCGGCCGATCTCGTAGACCCGTTCCACGCCGCCGACGACGGCCCGCTTCAAGAACAGCTCCAGCGCGATCCGGAGCGTCATGTTGATGTCGAAGGCGTTCAGGTGCGTCCGGAACGGCCGCGCCTTCGCCCCGCCGTGCACCAGCTGCAGCACTGGCGTCTCGATCTCGAGATAGCCCTCGCGGTGCAGGGTCTCGCGGATGCTCCGGGTGACCGCCGCCCGGGTGCGAACCATGTCGCGCGCCGCCTCCCGTACGGTGAGGTCGACATGCCGCTGCCGGACCCGAGTCTCGTCGGAGAGCGGCCTGTACAGGGTGGGCATCGGCCGCAGTGCCTTGGCGGCCATCTCCCAGCGGGACGCCAGGACCGAGAGCTCACCCCGCTTGGAGGAGATCACCCGGCCCTCGACGAACACGAAGTCGCCGAGGTCGACGTCGGCCTTCCACGCGGCGAGGGATTCCTCGCCCACCTCCGCCAGCGAGATCATCACCTGCAGCCGTGCTCCGGAGTGGTCCTCGGTCATGCCCTCCTGGAGCGTCGCAAAGCAGAGCCTGCCGGTGTTGCGCGCGAACACCACCCGGCCGGCAACTCTGGCGACGTCGTCGGTCTCCGCACCGGCCTCGAGGGCCTGCCAGCGGTCCCGTACGGCGGCGAGCGAGTCGGTCCGAGGCACCGAGACCGGGTACGGCTGGCGGCCCTCGGCCAGCATCCGAGCCCTCTTCTCCAGCCGGACCCGAATCTGCTCCGGCAGGTCGGCTTCGTCGCTGGGCTCGAGCACTCGGTCAGCCTAGGGGATCCCCAGCCGGACGGATCTGGACCAACTGGCACCTGTCGGCTGGGATACTGACCGGGTGTCTTCGCCGTACTCGCAGCAACCCGGCCCGCAGCCGGTCCCGCAACAGCCGTACCCGCCGCAGCAGCCCTATCCGCAACAGCAGCCATACCCCGGCCAGCAGCCGTACCCCGGCCAGCAGGCCTATCCTGGCCAGCAGGCGTACGCCGGGCAGCAGGCGTACGCCGGGCAGCAGCAACCGCAGAACCCGTACCCGCAGTCGTCGGGCCAGCAGGGCCAGCTGATCCTCAACCTGCGCAAGCCGTTCGGCCTGCTGGCCACCGCGATGATCTCCCCAGTCGTGACGATCGACGGCTATCCCGCCGCTGCCCGCTGGCAGCAGAACCAATATCCGGTTCCGGCCGGCCGGCATCAGGTCGGGGTCGCCTCCAACTACCTGTGGAAGTACGGCCTCGCGACCATGGACGTCGACGTCCCGCCCGGCCAGTCGGTCGAGGTGCACTACAGCGGGCCGGCGCTGACCCTGATGGGCGGCAAGATGGGCTACACCCAACAGCCCCGGCCGGGCATGATCGCCTTCTGGGCCATCATCGCGCTGCCGATTCTCATCGTCCTCATCGCCATTCTGGCCGCGGTCGCCAGCAGCCTCGGTTCGTGACTCCGCGCGCATGGGCGCGAGCGTCGAGTGATAGCGCGACGACCGGAGGAGCAGATCGCACCGCCCGCGAGGCGAGCTTTACCTGGGCACCGATTGCGAGGCGGGGTAACCGGGGGGCGATGCGCGAGTGCCCACAGTCAGAACGAACTATTACGCCGAGGTAACGGCAGTGTGAGTACGCTCCGGCTATGGAGGACGTGCTCAGCAACTACCGTCCTGGCGAGGCCTTCGACGAGATGATCGACAAGGAGGGCAGCGTCCGGCCCTCCTACAAGGCGGTCTACACCACACTCCGGCGTTCGAGCTCCACTGAGCTGCGCGCGATCGCCGACTCGCTGGCCCACAGCTACACCCAGTCCGGCGTGACCTTCGACATCGGGGGCGTCGAGCGCCCGTTTCCGCTGGACCTCGTGCCCCGGGTGATCGCCGCGCCCGAATGGGACACCATCGAGACCGGCGTCGCGCAACGCGTACGGGCCCTGGAGGCCTTCCTCGCCGACATCTACACCAAGGCCCAGGTGATCGTCGACGGTGTGATCCCCAGCCAGCTCGTCACCTCCTCCAGCCACTTCCACCGCGCGGTCTGGGGCATCGAGCCCGCCAACGGCGTACGAATCCACGTCGCCGGCGTCGACCTGGTCCGCACTCCCACCGGAGACGTACGGGTGCTGGAGGACAACGTCCGCGTGCCCAGCGGCGTCTCGTACGTGATGACGAACCGGACCGCCATGATCACCGCACTGCCGAACGCGTTCAGCAACCAGCGGATCCGACCGGTGGCGAGCTATCCGCAACGGCTGCTGGCGGCGCTGCGCAAGGCCGCGCCGAACGGCACCGACGATCCGACCGTCGTCGTGCTCACTCCCGGCGTGTTCAACTCCGCCTACTTCGAGCACACCCTGCTGGCCCGGACCATGGGCGTCGAGCTGGTCGAGGGCCGCGACCTGGAGTGCCACCGGGGCAAGGTGTTCATGCGTACGACCGCGGGACTGCAGCGGGTCGACGTGATCTACCGCCGAGTCGACGACGACTTCCTCGACCCGGTGCACTTCCGCGGCGACTCGATGCTCGGCGTGCCGGGCCTGGTCAACGCGGTCCGGACGGGTGGGGTGACCCTCGCCAATGCCATCGGCAACGGGGTGGCTGACGACAAGCTGATCTACACCTACGTGCCGACGCTGATCCGCTACTACCTGCACGAGACGCCGATCCTGTCCAACATCGACACCTGGCGGCTGGAGGACGACGAGGCCCGCGAGGAGGTGCTGGACCGGCTGGAGGAGCTGGTGGTCAAGCCGGTGGACGGATCGGGCGGCAAGGGCATCGTGATCGGGCCCCGGGCCAGCCAGGCCGAGCTCGATGCGCTCCGCCGGCGGGTGACCGAGGACCCGCGCGGCTGGATCGCCCAGCCGGTCGTGCAGCTCTCGACGGTGCCGACCCTGGTCGAGGACCGGCTGCGGCCGCGGCACGTCGACCTGCGGCCGTTCGCGGTGAACAGTGGCGACAGCGTCTGGGTGCTGCCCGGCGGGCTGACCCGGGTCGCCCTGCCCGAGGGCGAGCTGGTCGTCAACAGCAGCCAGGGCGGCGGCAGCAAGGACACTTGGGTGCTGAGCCCGCCTACCCACCACGTCGAGGTGCCGGGCAGCCGGCGGGCGGGCGTCGAGGCGACCGTTGAGACCGACCGGGCGCCGGAACCGGAGACCGACCGGGTGCCGGCCGCCACCGTGCCGCTCTCGATCGGGGCCATGCCGCCCGGGCTGCGGACGACCCGGGCCGACCGGCTCGCACAGGCGGAACGGCAGCGCAGTGCCAGTCCGGGGGGACGACCCCCCGAACCCCCCGAAGGGCAGGCCGAGCAACAACGCGGTGCCAGTCCGGGGGGACGACCCCTCGGACCCCCCGAAGGGCAGGCATCACACCAGCGGGCCCAGGCCGAGCAGCAGCAACAGTCCGGGGGCCGTGCCGATCCCGGGGGGGACGACCCCCCCGAACCCCCCCGAGGTTTGCGGTGCTGAGCCGGATCGCCGAGTCGCTGTTCTGGATCGGCCGCTACATCGAGCGCGCCGACGACACCGCGCGGCTGCTGCAGACCCACCTGCGGCTGCTGGCGGAGGACACGTCGGCGGCCGAGGTGGACACCTGCCGGAACCTGCTCGCGCTGATGAGCATCGACAAGATCGAGCAGCCGACGCCGGAGGACCTGCTGCGCGTGCTCGCGTACGACCGGACCGAGCGCACGTCGATCTTCGCCTCCTATGCGGCGGCCCGGGACAACGCGCGGCGGGCTCGCGAGGTGATCCCGCTCGAGCTGTGGGAGTGTGTCAACACGACCTGGCACCAGCTGCAGGACGAGCCGTTCGACGTGGCGGGCGCGCACACCTTCTTGAACTGGACCCGGGAGCGCAGCGCGATCTTCACCGGGATCGCCCGGGTGACCATGGTCCGCGACGAGGGCTGGCAGTTCCTGCTCCTGGGCCGCAGCCTGGAGCAGTTCGACATGACGTCGCGGATGGTGGCCTCCGCCTCGATCACCACCGGGGGCAGCCGCTGGCCGGCCGTGCTGCGCGGCTGCGGCGGTCACGACGCGTTCCTGCGCACCTACGGCGGTCTCTACAGCGAGCCGGACGCGGCCCGGTTTCTGGTGATCGACAGCCGCTTTCCGCGCTCGGTCATGCACGGCGTGATCGCCGCGACGGACTGCCTGCTCAACGTCTCACGGGCGAACCCGTCGGCGGTGGTGTCGTCCGCCACGGCGCTGCGCGCCCTCGGCCAGCTCAAGGCCAGGCTCGAGTTCGCTGACGTCGAGGCGCTGCTGGCGGATCTCGACGAGGAGATGGCCTGCGTCCAGGACGTCTCGGCCGAGGTCACGAGCACGGTCGCCAACAGCTTCTTCGCGGCCGCCGACACCACCGCCTGGATCACCGAAGGGACGCGTTGAGATGCGGCTCAGCATCGAACACCGCACCGGATTCCGCTATTCGTCCCGGGTGAAGTCGTCCTACAACGAGGCCCGGATGAGCCCGGTGAGCACCGAGGGCCAGACGGTCTGGAGCAGCCGGGTCTCCATCTCTCCGTACGCCTGGAGCTTCGGCTACACCGACTACTGGGGCACCGCGGTGACGGCGTTCGAGCTGCACGAGCCGCACCAGCGGCTCGAGGTGTCCGCCCAGGCGGTGGTCGAGACCCGTGGCGACGGGAACGCCTGGGACGTCCAGCGGCGGGTGCCGGATACCGATCTTGGCTGGTCGGCGCTGCAGAACCGGGGCGTGGTCGACTCGATGACCGAGTTCCTGACCCGGAACGAGCGCACCGAGCCGCCGGAGGAGCTGCACGAGCTCGCGCAGCGGCAGGTGCGCCAGCCGCCGCGGTTGGCCGCCCTCGACATCTGTCGGCTGATCGCGGACAGGCTGAGCTATTCGCGCGGCAGCACCTCGGTCACCACCACGGCTGCCGAGGTCTGGGCGGGTGGCCGGGGGGTCTGCCAGGACTTCTCCCACCTTGCGCTCGGCGCGCTGCGCTCGGTCGGGCTGCCGGCCCGCTACGTCTCGGGCTACCTGCATCCTGGCGGCGACGCCGGCCCCAACACCACGGTGGTTGGCGAGAGCCACTCCTGGATCGAGTGGTGGTGCGGCAGCTGGGTCGCCTTCGATCCGACCCTGCAATGCCGGATCTCGCAGAACTACGTACGGGTCGGTCACGGCCGGGACTACGGCGACGTGGCGCCCCTGCGCGGCACCTATTCCGGCGGCCAGTCGGAGATGTTCGTCACGGTCGCCATGACCCAGCTCGGGTAGGTCGTACGGCTGTATCTTGTCCCCCATGAGCAACTACGGCCAGCAGCCGCCCTACGGCCAGAACCCTTACGGGCAGCAGCCCAACCCGTACGGGCAGCAGCCCCAGCAGCCGTACGGGCAGCCCGGCCGGCCGGCTCAGCCGTACGGTCAGCAGCCCGCGCCGTACGGGCAGCAGGGCTATCCCCCGCAGCAGCCGTACGCTCCGCAGCCGGGGCAGGGCCAGCCGCAGCAGCAGAACCCGTACGCACAGCAGCCGTACGGGCAGGCCGGCCAGCCGGGACAGTGGACGGCGCAGCCGCCCGCCTCGGCGCGGCCGACGCTGGTCAACCGCTCGATCGTCGTGGTGACCATGGATGCCGTGCCGGGCCGGGAGGTCGCGGAGGTGCTCGGCGACGTGTTCGGCGTGGTGGCTCGCACTCGCGAGCTCCGGCCGGACCTGCGCGGCGGGAACCCCATCGACGGCTACGTCACCATGCTGACCCAGTCTCGGCAGGAGGCGGTCGGCAAGCTCGTCGAGATGGCCGAGGCCGCCGGCGCGAACGCCGTGGTCGGCCTGCGGTTCGACTGCAGCGAGATCACCCAGTCGCTGAGCGAGGTCGCCGCCTACGGGACCGCGATCAAGCTCGTTGACCAGGACCAGCCCGCCACCAGCGCGATGTCGGCCTCCGAGGCGGCGCCGGCGAGTGGCAGTGCGACCGATCAATCCGCCGGTGAGGGCGAGGACGCCGACAGCTCAGCTTCGTCGAGCGCCTCGTCGCAGCCTTCCGACCAGCCCCGGCAGTGGGGCACCAGCTCCTGGCCTTCGAGTTAGCGGCAGCCGACCAGGCATCTGCCCCGGCCCTCGAGCTAGCGGCAGCCGACCAGGCATCTGTCCCGGCCTCGAGTTGGCGCGCTCCCCCACCCGTCGTCCCCGCTTGCGGCTGGGTCGCCGACGTGGAAGTGAGGTCGGAGGGAACCAGTGGGTAAGAATGTGCCCATGAGCCCTCGCAAGAAGCCCGCAGGTGACGCGCCGACGCCGGAGGACGAGACCAAGCGCAAGTTCCGCGAGGCGCTGGAGGCGAAGCAGGGCCGCAAGGGCGAGGACCACATTGACAGCGGGCCGCAGCACGTCCAGAGTCACGGGCCGGTCGAGACCAAGCGCACCTTCCGCCGCAAGACCGGCTGACCTCGCCCGCCTCTGTCTCCCAGCCTCCGACCACTGTCGGGAGCGAACGATGCTTCCCTGTTTGTCAAGGTGACGGTTCCTCCATCGTTGATGGTGTGCCGGTGCTCGGCGCTCGCTCGGTCGGT